>Ga0213864_10000088_pt1 | contig 36979 bp, 34 predicted proteins | sample PICome_5_FD_160078 | JGI IMG/M metagenome (GOLD analysis project Ga0213864, IMG submission 160078) | Coastal seawater microbial communities near Pivers Island, North Carolina, United States - PICO247 | ecosystem: Environmental > Aquatic > Marine > Coastal | place: USA: North Carolina... | reverse complement strand
ATCCAAATGCTACTGCTGCGGATTCTCGTGACGGTCGAGGTGCTGTGTATTACCTTGCAGCAGGACCGAGCCTTTACCTTGCAGATGGCGAACTCCAGCCATTGTTCTGATTCAGGCAGAAGCAACAGTTCCTTGGGTGAACTTGAGAGATTGCATCAATTGCTTGAATTCAATTCGTGCTTGTGCGATTTGTTCTTTGCATTGCTTGATTCGAGCCTTGTGCGCTTCTTTGAGACGTTTCCATGCTTCCTTCGAGTCGTTCTTTCGTTCCGTTCGAGCGAGTTTGTATTCCTCTCTTCGCTTCATCAAATCGGTGAAGCCTTTGCGCAGGTTTTGCACACACTGCGTGACTTTTTCTTGAAGTTCAATTGAAACTTCGTCCCCGTCTGACTTTCGTTCGAAGGTCGTTTTCATTCGCTGGGACTCGATCGATTTCTTTGGGATTCGGTGCAAATCTTTGGTCATTCCAATCCAAGATGCGACCTTAATCCACCATTTTGATGGATCCCAGTGGTACCATTTGTGGCCATTTCGGTAATCGGCTTGGAAGGTGTGATGGAAATTGTGGTAACCCTCTCCGAAGGTGAAGAAGGACAGGATTGGAGAATCACGAGATGTGTTCGCTGTTGAGTAGGGCTGTGTACCCCACGTGTGGGCTGCAGAATTGATGAGGAAAGTTGCATGATGGACGACAACAACTCGGAGGAAACCGCCGTAAATCATGCCACCAAGGAAACCATGCATTCCGCCGATGGCTAGGAATCCGACGACCCCTGGAAGGACGATGCCGACTAGGAAACCGATCAAGAAGATATGGCGGTCTTGCCATGCCAAGATTTTATCATCCTGCAAATCTTCAATATGCTCGACAATTTCTTCGCCTTGGTCGACCATGACCCATCCCATATGTGCCCACATGAATCCTTTTTTGACCGAATAAGGGTCTTCTTCTTCATCGGTTTTTAGGTGATGACGTCGGTGATCGCTGCACCACTTTATGGCTGAATTTTGGAAAGCGGCTGCACCAAAAAGAGCGTAAAACAATCGCATTGGCCAAGCTGCTTTGTGCGTTCGGTGACTAAACAGTCGGTGGTATCCTGCTGTAATGGACAATCCGCATGCAAGGTAAAATGAGACGAAAATGATGGGTTCGACCCAAGAAATTCCGTATTCGATGGAATAAAAAACGACCCCAAAGATGGCAAGGAGTGGCATTCCGACGAGGAAAGATGAGTTAATGACGTTGAGGGAATTTCGGTGTTCCATGGCACACCGATTTGTAATCACTCTTTCATATTGTCTGTCGTTTGTTGATACAACTCTCTGATTTTAGTGGCAATTCTTTGAACCACAGAACCAAGGTATAGGTGGTACCCTTTTATACGTGAGTTCTCCGGATTTTAACGAAGGGTTCCCATGGATTATCAAGAATATCTCGATGAAATCAATGCGCTCAACGATTACATTCGTTTGGCTATCGCGATTGGTCTAATCTCTGCAAGTCTTGTCGTTGCTAAGTATGCCGTCATTCGCCCATGGTGGCGATTCGTAACTTCGACTGATGCTGATTGGGACGATTATCTCCATCGCCCACTTGCGAATCGAGCGTATGCGCTAATCATTGCTGTTGGATCGCAATTGACCATTCGGTGGATATTGGGCACCTCGAGTTCGACCTTCGACTCAACTGAACCGTTGTTTGCTGCCTTTTACGTCATTCTTAGCGCTTCCATTTTGAGCGTCTCCATAAAGCATCTGATTCCAGTTTTGATGGATCAATTTACCTCTCAGGGAAGTGTCACAGTTTCAGGAAGCAATTCCATCATTGTTTTCTTCTTGCGTGCTGTTGTCTGGTTTGCAGGTCTGTACTTTGCGCTGAATCAACTCGGAATCGAACTGTTTGGCATTCTCGCCTCACTTGCGGTTTTCTCGTTGATTATCGGTCTTGCCGTTCAACAAACACTTGGAAACATCGTCAACTCGTTCCTCCTTGCCATCGACCGACCCTTCGAGGTCGGCGACCGTATTGAAGTCGAAGGAACATGGGGATCTGTTGTTTCCGTCGGAATTCTCTCAACAAAGGTTCTCGATCGCGATGAACGTCTTGTCGTCATCCCGAACAACACACTCGTTGAGTCGAAGGTCATCAATCACGCACGTGGTGGTGGCGACGGTGTTGCCCGTCGTATCTCCATTGTTCTCGATATCGGTGTCGATTACAGAGAAGACATTGACCACGTCAAGTATACTCTGCTTCAACTCGCAAAGGAATGTCCATACGTCATCAACAAACCTGAACCTCGAATCTTGTTGCACGAACTTGCAGACTTTGCTAAAATCTTCCGTGTCTATACCTGGGTCGAAGATTACAGTGATGAGTACGTAGCAAGAGACTGGCTTTTGCGCAACATCGATGAACGATTTGGTATGGAGAACATCAACATTCCATTCCCAACATCTGTCGAATTGTCGGATAGCGTTTACGAACAGGCCGAGGTTACCAAGCAACGCTCTGCAAAGCGCAAGATGGTTATAGAGCGAAAGAAGTTGGATGAAACACGTGTAAGCGCTCGAAATGAAATTGATGAAATCAATGAGAAACTCAAGGATGCTGAACTTCCCAAGAAGGATCGTAATGCACTTGAGGAGCGTCAGCGCGAGTTGAACACAATCCTCTCACAATTCGACCGTGATGGAAGTTGATACATCATTCCCGTTGTTTGCGGTGATTTGAAACCCTTTGGGGCAATCGCAGGACTATGACCGGTCAGGATGAACTCACAAATCCTGAGCGTCGAATGCTGCGGGCTATGCTCGCATCATCCAACGATGTTCATTCGCTTGAACAAATCATGAATGCATGCGATTGGAACGACCAGGCTGTAGCAGTAGGGGCTGGTCAAGGTTTGGCTGACAAGGGGTTTGTAGAAATCCAAGAACGTGTTCGAAGAACCATTCACCCGGGTCAAGAAGGTCATAATGCCATTGCAAGTGGTTTGCTTGAAGCACGTCTTTGGTCGTGGATTTCGTCGCAGGACGAGCCGACCATGGCTAAATTGCAAGCAAAATTTGAACGGCATGAGGCAGGTCCTGGTGTTGGTTTGCTCAAGAAACTTGGCGTCCAACTCGAATCTGGAGCCTTCGTTTGTGAGGATACCTCCTTGCTGAAGTCCGAACTCCAAGCTCGAAATATGTTCCTTGCATCACTCCCTGCTGACGAGGAAGACCTCTCTGAACGTCTTCTTTCCCACTTCAAAGGTCGAAAGGATTTGATTGAAGTTGTTGAACATAAAACACGGACGTGGTCATTGACGGACGCTGGAAGAGCCATGTCGGATGATGGCCTCGAAGAGCGAAAACAGATTTCAGAAATTACACCTGAATTGCTTCAATCGGGTGAATGGAAAGATGCAGACTTCCGTTCCTTCGATGTAACGCTTGAGTCAGCTACACCTCGAACTGGTCGTTCGCATCCAATGCAGGAATTGATTGAACGAATTCGTCGTATTTTCTTGGAAATGGGATTCTCGGAATTGGTCGATGATTACGTCCAAACAGCCGGTTGGAACATGGACGCTTTGTTCATTCCACAAGATCACCCTGCTCGAGAGATGCAAGATACATTCTATCTCGATGAACCAAAATCCTTGGAATTGGATGCAGATTTGATTCAGAAGTGGAAAGACATCCATGAGCATGGTGGAGAAACAGGTTCGATGGGTTGGTCTGGTTCCTTCTCAGAAGACATCTCAAAACGTGGTCTTCTGCGTACGCACACCACCGTTAACACAATCCAACATCTGGCACAAAATCCAGAAAAACCATGTCGGGTCTTTTCGGTTGACCGAGTATTCCGTAAGGAGGCCATTGATAGCACGCATTTACCTGAATTCCATCAAATTGAAGGCATCATCATGGAGCCAGGGGCCAATCTTCAGATGTTGGTAACCACACTGAAAACATTCTATGAGAAGATGGGCTATCCTGAGGTTCGGGTTCGTCCAGCCTACTTCCCCTATACCGAGCCAAGCCTCGAAATCGAAGTGAAATGGAAAGGCAAGTGGCTCGAACTTGGTGGTGCAGGAATCTTCCGTCCTGAAGTAACAGAACCTCTTGGTATTGCATCCCCTGTTTGCGCATGGGGAATGGGGCTCGAACGCCTCGCCATGCTCGTTCTTGGATTGGACGATATTCGTCAATTGTACATCTCCGATCTTGAGTGGTTACGGAATCAACCGCTGATTTGATGACGGCTCAACGCTCATAAACTACGACCTCGAGCATCAATCATGTCACAAGGCATGCATTTGTCAAATACTGAAACTGTACCTGGAAAACTCATTACGGCATCCTACGGACTTGTTCAAGGTTCGACCGTACGTGCAAAGAACGTCTTCAAAGATATTGGAGCAGGTTTCAAAAACATGGTCGGTGGAGAACTCAAAGCCTACACTGAATTGCTTCAAGAAGCACGAAACGAAGCTCTACAGCGCATGATGTTGGACGCTCAAGCACGAGGCGCAAACGCCATTGTCAATGTTCGCTTTGCTACTTCCGCTGTATCTGGTGGAGCTGCTGAATTGTTTGCTTATGGAACTGCAGTTACTGTACAATGAGGCGGTCGTTTGGAGCTCATCTTCATTCTCTACCTCTTGCCGTTTTTTATCTTCGGCATAGTGCCAACATTTGGTTCATGGGTGTTTGGAAACTGGCATCAAGGTCGAATCATCGATCGCTTGGCAGCCGAAGAAAAGGCATTGAACGATTCTGGTGCAGGTCATCCTCTCAACAACCTCTCGAAGCCAAGTCAAACAAACGATGTTGAATCATCCATGCTTGTCATGTCGGGTGTTACAGTTGGCCCCTCATGGTGGCAAATGATGCTTGGCGGTTGGAAGAATTTCTTCGGCGGAGAAATCAAATCCTTCGACAAGATGCTCCTTTACGGACGTCGCAAAGTTTTGCACGACATGCGTGTCCAAGCACTTCAACAAGGATTCGATGAAGTCATCAACGTCCGAGTTGAAACCTCCATGATTACAAAGAAGTCTCAAAAAGACGACAGGACCGCTGGATACGAATTCATTGCATATGGCACTGCAATCAAGTACAGTAGGTCCTAAAGTTAAGTAGTAAACCATTCCCCTAGTGTTCTGGGGAACACCTATGGGAAATGAAAAATTAATCGCTGGCGCAGTCATGATTCTACTGAATTTGGTCGTACTAGCACCGATTGCAACAAGTATGGTTGAAGACGCAGTTGAAGACAACTTCGAAACCTATCCATACGATTCAGCATGTGCTGATTCAGACTGTACAACTGCCGAATCAGATTGGGCCACATCCACATCCGACCGGACATACTACGCATGGAATTTGACCAATGCGGATGAGGTTATGGCTGGAGAGGACCCAGTCTACGAGAAGTTGGGTCCGTTTGTATACGATATCACAACAACTCGAAACATCATTGACTTCAACAAGTCTGCGGGTACACTCACCTATGATGAATCCAAGGTCTTCACTTGTTCAGAGACTTCTCCAAACGATTGCAACACCATGATTACACAACTCAACATACCTTTCCAACCTCAGGTTGTTGGAGCAACTGGCATGGCCATTGAAGGTGTCATGGATTTGACCAAGGTCGGATTCTCTGCTGGTGTCATGGCCATTGAATTGGAATCCTTCTCAGCTGCAAAGAAGACTGCAGAAGATCTTGAAATGTCCTACATGGGTATTCAAGCAGGTGCAGTAACTGGAAGTCCAGTTGATGCTGCAAATGCTTCGATGATGCTTGGTGTTGGATGGTATGATGCATTCAATGACTACTTCGCTCTCATCAATGGATCCGAAATGAACAACATGTCTGGTCAAGGTGAGATGATTAACTACACCACAGCGATTCAAGGATTGCAACTTGCTGAAGCAGGCGGTCCTGGCAATGAGTCGGCAATTACATTTGCAGGAAACGCTTCAATGGGCGACATCTCCTATGCAATGGATTCTGCTACATGGATCACTGGAGAAGATGCATCCCTAACCAGCATGAACGGTGTTCTCTTGCTTGCTGGACACTGCGATGCTTTCCCAACAGCATCTTATGATGAAATCATGGCTGATGCAGCCAATGGATTTGCTAACGTTGGAACCATGCAACGTGCCAATGTCTGGGGATTCACAGCAATGGCTGATGAAACAACACCAGATTTCAACGCAACCATCGCACGTGACTATGCAATCTGTTACGGTGTAGCAGGGACCTTTGCTGAAGTTAACGGCGGAGCCGATGACGACTGGTTTGCTGACGCAATGGCCATTGATGCTTCAACTCGACTCATGAACTACCTCGGTGTCGATATCGACAACGCTCTAGCTATGGGCCTTCTCTTTGGAGGACAAGGCACAGAAGATCCAATGGGTCTCTTTGCTACCAACGAGGAAGGAACATCCTTCGGACTTGCAAACTTCATGGGTATGGAAGCCGGAGATGCAATGAGTGCGTACGGACTTGACCCAACACAATATGGCGCTATCGCAACATGGGCTGGCGGATGGTTGTCCAGCGCCTCCGCTCTACCAATGGCACTCCTCGGAGGAACAGGTGCCATGACTGCGGAACAATTCGTGAATGTCACATTCGGTGACGAAGATCCAGTCAACGGTGGTTACCTTGACAACAGCCTCAACCTTGGTGGTGCTTGGGGAACAGCACTCATTCCAGCATCAGAAGGAGCTCCTTCGATTGCATTGGATGCAGCAGTATCTGGCAACATCCTGTACGGGCCACTCGGTCTTACAACTTCAACAGGTGCAACGCTCTTCCTGTACGGTGAACTCACCGGCATGACGCCTCCAGTTGATCTTGCTACAATGCAACCTGGAGCACCAATGGAATGGAACGCCACAACCGTATCTGCGATCTATGGCGTTGATGCGAATGCTGCAAATGCTCTGCGAACACTCATGATGAGTGTCATCTACGGTGACTTCGTCCCAGGACTCCTCGTCGACAGTTTCGGTAGCCAAGGTCAATACATGACCATGCCACTCAACAACTGGCTCTATGGATGGTTCGACCCAGTGAGCATGATGGTCGCTGAAGATCCAACCGCTCCATCTGCTGGATGGGCTAAGTTGGAAACCAACGAAACCTATTACGGGTCGGGTGGCGTCTCCACTGGACCTGCTTCTGTCTACGTTATGTGCACTGGACACAATGCAGACTGTGAAAAGGGTGAAGCTGTCTCTGAGGACGGTTCTAACGAGCTTTCATGGAGAAACACTGACATGATGATGGCAACATTTGGTCTCATTACTGTTGAAACACTTGATGGAACAACTGGTGGATTCCTCACTGGTGACGGTGACAAAGTCAACGCTGGTGGCTACGCTGTTACTGAAGTGACATGCACCGGTGACGGTGAAGTCAAGGACATCCCAGTCGATGTGTGCTCTGCATCTGTCGATGCAACAACAAACCCAATCACTGCGAAACTCATCAAGAGTTACTCGCTCCTTGATGCAATGACACCTGCACTTCCTGTTTACTTTGGTAGCGAAATTAACATGAAGTCTGAGGAAATCTCTGGGCTCATCATCGCTGGTGATTCTACATCAACCTTCTACCTTGACACACGCACAGGAACCGATCTCGCATCAACTCCTGCGATGTCTGACCTCCAACCTGTATTCCAAATTGTTCAGGGTTCAGAGATTGAAGACGGCGATGCTGAAGACATGGAAAGTGCCATCGTCCAGAACCAAGAATTCATGGGCTGGTGGATGAACTTTGACAATGGCTTCGATTACGTTGGATTGTTGCTTTATGTGGGTGGTATCGCTCTAGTCATCATGCACTTCGCTATGGCCGGTAAGAAAGACGACGACCTCGCTATGGCCGCTTCGGAAGATGGCGAAACGACCGAGTGAATGCCCCATAGCATGAAATACGACTGAATTGTGGTCGTAGCATGGATAAGCGTGCTACGATTACTATTTTCGTTGGATTGGGTATCTTCGTTGTTGGAATTCTTGGATTCGTCATTGGCGCCGTTGGTGTAGGTGGCATTGAAGAGTCAACGAAGTTCAAGCTAGAAGATGTCTCGAGTGGGACAATCGAGATTGTCGATTCGGATGGATTTGGCGATATTGGTATGACCTTCTGGGCCAAGGGCAAATACATCGATGCAGATGATAACGGCATCTGGGATCATTGTGATCAGATAGAAATCAACGTAACTGAACACCCTGACCTTGCAGATTGGAGTTTGAACGATGGTGAATTCTATTACGAAGTCATGCCCACAGAAGAGGATGATTTTTCAGGCTGTGAAGCAGAAGTTGGGAACCAAGATGACGAGCGTGAAGGCTATGTCAAGATTGGACGTGCCTGTTACGGTTGCTTTGCAGGCACGTTCTCTTTCGAATCGAGTGAGAATGTTTCCGTAACATATGACGATGAGTTTCTAGAGGATCTCGGAGAAGATATTGGATTGATTGTCTTCGGTTTCCTTGGTGGCTCTGGAGCATTGTGTTGTGGTGTTGTCATTATGCTGATCGGCGTCATTCTTATCTTTACGCTGAAAGAAGATGCACCCGTTGAAATGATGGTTGGAGCTGATGGGATGTATATGATGAATTCAATGCCACCGAATGCCGTTGGTGTTGGTGTCAATCAAAACATCTCGCAAGTTACGACATCATCTGTTGTTACGGAAGAAATGACCAAAGCAGAGCCATATCAATTTCCTTCGACAGAATCAGCACCCGCAGCTGAACAAAAAGCGGATTGAGTCTGAAAAGGCCTCTGTTCGGGGGCATGGTTATAAATTGCTAAACGCGCGAATTCATCATGCATACAGCAGGTAAAGTATTGTTAATTCTTGGCGGGCTTATTACTGCCTTAGGTGTTTTTTTCATTATTCTTGGTGGCTCTATGTCAAGTTTTGATTTAGAAAATGAAAGTGTAGCATCCGGTTATTCAGGAACATTTAGTGCTGGGGATTCTGGCTTTGGATTCTCAGTATGGGTAAGTGAAAATACTGAATGTTTAGATGTGGATATTTCTGTAACTTACAACGATAAAGAAAAATTTAATCCTGATTGTATTTGGAATGACCCACAACAAGATGATGGTGTTGAAGGGTTTTACAAGATTGGTCAAGTTGGTCTTTTGGATGATGACGGAGGAATGTATGTTTTTTCATCTTCGCACCAAGTGTATTTTGTTGACTCTGGGGCGGAAGTTGGAGAGGCTGTGGGTGGCCTAGCGTCATTCATGAGTGGACTTTTCATTTTGTGCTGTGGTGGATTTCTGCTCGTGCTTGGGCTAATTCTTGGTTTGACAATAAAAACAGCTGATCCAGTAATGGTCTACAACGGACAAATGAACAATCAAATGATGGTTGGCCAGATGCCTATGCAACAAATGCCTATGCAACAAATGCCTATGCAACAAATGCCTGCACAGACTACAGCACAGCCTTACGAATACGAACAGAAGTGATCACTCTTCTTCGTCCTCGTAGAGGAACGTCTTGCATGCAGGGCATGTGAATGATGTTGGTCGATCTCCATCGAGTTCGGTCACAACACCACATGGGCCACAGAGAATTGTTGTCTTCTTTGGCTCGTCGATGGTGACATCAACTCTGTACATGATTCGATTGGCCTCAGGAAGTTGCTCTGCACTCGGTTTCCATGCTGCAATGTCCTGTTCGTTCATGGTCTGTTGACTTGGTGTACTCATTCCAATGATGAACAGAAGTACACCTGAAACGCCGATAACAGCCCCCATTGAAATCACCCCTCCAACGGAGAGGAAGGCTCCGAATGCGATGCAAATCATTCCAGATAGAATGAGATTCTCTCGCACGTTGCGAACCATGGATCTCACCTAGTTGAGAACAGTTGCGAGTGTCTTTGCGACACGTTCGACTGCATTGGTTGGCATTGCGCACAAGCCGATTCGAATTCCGCCTCGTAGGGGTACGAGATAGACGTGGTGTTGTGCACAAGCCTCTGTAATCGATTCTGGATCATCATGTTCAAGCCATGCGAAGAATCCATCATGGGTTGGATTGATGGGTACGCCGTGTTCATGGCATGCGTTGACAAACATGTCCCTGCGTTCATTAAGCAATCCTTGCAGTCGTTCTCGCTCTTGTGACCATTCCTCTGCAGATTCTTCATTTCCATGCAATTGTGCCGCAGTGTATTGGAGGATTCGAGGTGCAGCAGACCAAGTCTGTCTTCCAGTTGTTCCGAAAATATCTCTGAGGCGTTCTGTCACAGATTGATCGGGATGAATACCAATCAGTGCTCCAGTTCGGAGTCCATATGCAGTATGTGATTTGGACAATGAGAGGGCATAGGTGATAAGGAAATTTTCAGGCCAAGGCGTTCCGTCCTCCATGGCATCAACGATGGTCTGACCCCAACCATGCGGTTCGTTCGCATAGAGGCTGTAGGCTGTGTCAAGAAGCAGTGTATGACCAACGTCCGGGTACTTGGATGCACTTGCCATTATGATGTCGAGCGCCGCTCTTCGGCCTTCTGCTGTCATGGTCAGTCCAGTGGGATTGTGTGCTGGATCGTTCAACCACACCATCACAGTCTTCTGATTCTGTGCGAGTTGTTTGACGCTGGCTTCAAAGGCTTCATCGGCAAAGTAGGGATAATCTCCCTTTGTTTCAGGCAACAATGGCCATGTTGCCATTTCGAGTCCACATCCTTTGAGGAAGCCTGCGTATGGACCCCAATGGCGGTCTCGAAGAAGAATGGCATCGCCTCGTTCACAGAGGTTGTTTGCTGCTAAGAACAAAGCCCCTGAGCCACCTGGTGATGCTGTAGAAACGAATCCAAATCCCATTGAATCCAACGCTTGTCTGTGTTCTCCGAGTGCAAGAGAGATACTCAAGTCAAGAAAATCTGGGAGACCCTTGAGAGGGGCGTAGGATGAAAACTCCAGTGCAGGTGCTTCTCGAAGCATCCTGTCAACAACCTGATTGATGGCCAATGTTCCATCATTTTCGAGCAAGATGCCTGCCGTCCCATTCACTGCATCATGACCTTCTTCCTTTGCTGCAAGGTATCGGGCATACCATCCAAAGATGGTATCATTTCCTTGCCGAGTCGAAGCGAGGGCATTGAGCAGCGATGCACCGGGTACTTCGTCCATAGCCCATCCAAGCGGGTTACCCTCTTGACCTTACCGAGGTTGAACCGTTTCCTTCATCAAGGGGTGACGCGACCCACGGTTCAAGGCCAACGTAGCACAGTCTGGTAGTGCGTCTGATTTGTAATCAGACGGTCGGGGGTTCGAGTCCCTCCGTTGGCTCCACTACACCCTCACACAAGAATGCTCAAACCGTTGAAGCGTTTGGTTGGGTCATGAGCGCTGCTCGACTCGACGGGAAAGCATGTGCTGCTGATTTGGAACAGCGTCTCAAGCAGCGTATTGCAGCGTGCCCTGTTCAACCACATCTCGCAGTCATCATAGTCGGGGATGATCCAGCTTCCCATGTCTACGTCAACAACAAAATTCGTTCCTGCGAGCGACTCGGAATTCGCTCAACACATGTCGAATTACCTGAAGATACGGATCAATCCATTGTTGCAGAGTGCATTCGTTCTATGAACGAGCAAAATGATTTGCATGGTATCCTGATTCAATCACCTCTTCCTCAACATATGGATGAAGAAGCACTTACAGAATTAATCGATCCACGAAAAGATGTTGACGGTTTTCACCCGGTGAATCTTGGACGTCTGGTTCAAGGACGAAGCGATGGTATGGTGCCGTGCACGCCCTCGGGCGTGATGGAAATGCTGCGATGGGCTGAAGTGGATTTGACTGGAAAGAAAGCGGTTGTTCTCGGACGCTCGTTCAACGTTGGAATGCCTCAAGCACTGTTGCTTGCCGCTCGTGGGGCTGACGCAACCGTGACCGTTGTTCATTCTCGAACGAAGGATGCCAAATTCGAGTGTCAACAAGCCGATATCATCGTTGCTGCAGTGGGTCGACCTGAAATGGTTCAACCAGATTGGGTCAAGGAAGGGGCTGTTGTTGTCGATGTTGGCATCAATCGAGTGGATGATGCAAGCCGTGAGCGTGGTTGGAGGCTTGCTGGTGATGTGCATCCTGATGCAGCAACACATGCATCCCTCCTTTCGCCTGTTCCGGGTGGCGTTGGTCCAATGACGGTTGCCATGCTGATGGCCAATACAGTCACAGCAGCAGAATACTTGAGTTCATGATGTGAGGAATATGGATCAACGAGCGCCACGAACCGCTGCGTTTGCTTCAACGATTGCAACGATGTCGTTCATTGCATTGCTTTGCAATGCTTTTCTTGGAAAATATCCTGGACAAGAAGGACAGCGCGTCCTTCTCAAGCCTCTGTTTACTGGATTTCTTTCAGGGACAGAAAAGGATTACTGGGCTCCAACTGGATGGGGGCAACAAGAATGGATTTGGCTTATCATCACTATTTGTCTTGCCTTCATCGTCGTATGGTGTCGACAAGAACGCCTTATTCCAGAACTCCCCGTACGTCGTTCTGTTGAAGAACAAATAGCGGATTTTGAGTCCACCTCAACGAGTGTTGGTTCTGTTCAACCCGCTTCAGTAACACGGAACACTTCGAATATTATTTCCTCAATCATAGGAGAAACCACAACGGTCGATACACAAAAAGTCCAGTCAGCGACTGCACTTCTTTCGAGTGGAACGTTAGGAACCTATGCCGCTTCAGTTGTTTCAGAACGGAACACGGACATCGAATCGAGAACATTTGAATCCGAACTTCGACCTAAGGAGAAAGAAGAGGTGTCCGTGAAAGACCGAGATTTTGTTACGGATGGACCAGCATTCATCCCACTACCTGGGAGAGAGAATCAAAAAGAGCCAATGGGGCTCCTTCGAGATCCATCAGAAGAATTCGTATCCGACGGTCCTGTTCACATTCCTCTTCCCGAACTGCCAGAGTTGGATGATGAAATTTCTGAACCTCTTCCAGAGATACCAGTTTTGGACGATGTGCCCACGTCTGTAGATGTCCCTCAAATGCCAAATCTAGATGACTTGTTTTGAAATGAAAGAGTGAGGTTCAAAACAGTTGGGGAGGAGGTCGACATGATGTGGAGTTCATCGTTTGATTTGCATTGCCATACGACACACAGTGATGGGTCACTCTCGGTCGACGAACTCGCAGATGCCATGTCAGAACAATCTGTGACCGTTTGGTCTCTCACCGATCACGATACCATCGCAGGCTGGGATGAAGCGAGAATTGCGGCATCACAACGAGGTATTACTTTCATACCTGGTGTTGAGTTGACCTGCGATGTTGAACTTCCATGGAATGATGAACTCCTCAAAGCAAATGCACGTCAACGACCTCCCTCTTCATGGCACCTCTTGGCCTATTTTCCAAACGAACCGATTGAAGAGGGATTGAAAAAATTCGAGGAATGGCTCGCCCCTTTGCATGAAGACCGAGTCCCTCGTATGCTTGAGATGATCGACAAGGTCAATGCATTTGGGATGGCTATTGAAGCGGACGATGTCCTCTCTCGAGCCAAAGGGAGCGTTGGGCGTCCTCATCTTGCGATGGCAATGGTGGATGCTGGTTGTGTTGAGTCTATGGATGAAGCCTTTGAGAAATGGTTGGGCGATGGTCGTCCTTGCAATGTTGAGCGACCAAAGCCGTCACTTGCAGAAGCAAGTGCATTGGTTCATGCCGCCGGAGGTATCACTTCATTGGCTCATCCACGCTACTACGGCGTGGATTATGAAACGTTGATTCAGCATCTCAAGGCATCCAAGGTGGATGCGATTGAGGCCTTTCATCGTAGTCAATCCGATGAGGAACGTTATCGGATTTGGAAACTTGCAGAACAATACAATCTAGGCGTAACCGTAGGATCTGATTTTCATTCCTTCAGAGGTGGTCACCGGCCAGGACATATGCCTGTCATCGTCAAGAGTTTGCCGAAGTTGATTTCATCGGCATGATCCGATGAACGAGCAATGCTATCTCAAACAAAAGGATTACAGGTAATGAGACGAGAAATAGCGACAATGGATCTGGTGGCGAGAAGATTGCACCCATGACAAAAGCTGCAAACCAGATATGCTTTCGATAGGCTGCCAACGTAGGTGGTTCAACCAATCCAATGCGTAATGCGAGAAGCGTCAAGACAGGTGCTTGGAAACCGATGGCGCTTGCTATGCAGAGATTTAGGATAAATCCAACATAGGCTCCTAACTTCCATTGCGTTGAGAGTCCGGCTTGTTGAGCATCGTTGCTCAGATATTCAAACAGCATCGGCGTCAACAATTCCCAAGCGTATAGAATTCCACAAATGGCCAACAGAAGACTTGAACCAATGGCAATGAAAAATGAGAAACTTGGTTTTGGAGGTCGAATGTTCACTTCGTTGAATCGTTCGAGAACGAGTGGATGACGTACGCCTCGAAGGGTTGTTTCTGTGATGACCAACAGCAATGCGAGGAAGAGACCAAAACTCGCAGAGAGTTGAATTTGAAGCATAAGGAATTCAACAGGTGATGTCACAATGACATTGACATCATCTGGAAGCCTTTGCTCTTCGATCAACCACGTCACGATGCGTTTGGCGATCGGAAAGCCAAGAACCAATCCCGTTAGGAACAGTCCAAGTAGTGCTGTTGCTCGTCGACGGAGATAAGCCCGTACTGAATTGAGGAGCTGACCGCCGGGCGAATCCATCAATTCAGTGACAGCGTCTTCCAAGGATGAAGAGGACGCCATGGTCATCCCAAGCGTTTGTTCCCAATAAGTGAATGCTCACTCTTCTTCCCAAGTATGGGATGGGCGTGAATCATACCAATGCCTGCCGTTGTTGTTCAACCGATACAATCGAAATAGAACAAACCCAGTGATGTAAAGCGACGGAAGCGAAAGTGCTACAGCGTTTGTCATGGTATTTTCTGCGTGTTTATACGTCGATTCGACTTTGACTTCGAGGACACCTTCGTCACCAGTGTGATGCAAGAACACAAACGTGTAGACGTTTGGTGATCGAAGGTTGAGATCAATGCTTTCATTGGGGAGAAGGGTTGCTGTACAGGTTACTTGTTGTTCGCAATGTTGGTTGGCTAATGCCTGCATACGTTCCCAGTCAACACCAAAATCTGAGAATCCATCTTCGGCGAGTTCGACCGTGATAATCGCATATTCAAGCACGATAGAATCGTCCATGTTGCGAATTGTTGTGGTAATCGTATCCTCCGAGCTGATTTCAGCAAGAATGTCTTGAACGGTATCTCCTGGTCCGAGGCGAAATGATGGTTGTTCCTCATTGGTTGCATCTTGGTGATTCACGGCACCCATGATTGCAGCAAAGAGAATCAAGAGAATGGTTCCTTCAACAAGAACGTGTTTCCAGATCTTCTCTCGATTCACACCTTTGAACATAGAACCATGGTCGTTCCTTAACCGAGGCTGTATATGGTGGATGAACAAAGCACCGATTCCCCCGACGAGCATTCCAAGAGGTATGTCGATAATCCAATGAATCCCGAGATAAAGAATAGCGAAAATGAAAATGATTGTATTGATGAGAATGAACGTATGATAGCGATAGTGACGCCATTCCTTGAGGGTCTGGCCTTTGGACTTGACATGAAGATAATTAAGCATCAGTATTCCAAATGGAATGGCTACGTGCAGCGAGGGTACGGCATTGTCAAGTGGGTCATGCGTTGCATAGAACGTTGAATACCATCCATCGTGATACAACAAAGCATCCATCCCCGGTATCCAGGATGATGTAACTTCAACGTTGAAGAACAGATAATATGGGACTGCAATGGCATAGATAAGGAGATAATTCAGCGTAACTTTGTCTGTCATATCTCTGTCGCCCATGTAGGCATAGTAGACGGTTGTGACATAGATGAGGAAGAGGTAAACGAAGAGGTAATGGAAGTTGAGAAATGCAGTAAGTGCATCATTATAGAAGACATTTTGAATCCAAAGAACCGCATTCCCTTCAATCCCATGCACAGCATCCGTCCAATGACCAACACGTTTTTTGATGGGTTCATTTAGCCCATCCGTGAGATTTTTCCATCGAATGATGACCACATATCCCAACGCATGGAGATAGTAACGATGCTTCCGAATTGTTTCGAACCATGTTCCATATTTTATGCGTGAATCCTTATCATGCAGAGAAAAAAGATAGCATATGAGTGGAGTCAAGAACAAGATCATGCTCATCATGACCGTCCATGGACTCATAGCCGTTCTCCGTAGATTGCCCCTATAGAGGTTTACTGCCTACGAGGCAGCAGCCTCTTGATTCATGACAATTTCTTTGTCATGGACTTCAAGAACTACAATGATTTGGACGGCTTGAAGGCGATGTATCAACAGGCTCCAGAGAACACGCTCGAAAGCCTTGTTCACGCGATGAGCTTGTTCGATGGGATTGAATTTGACATTCGTTTGACCAAGGACGAACAGCTTGTAATTCATCATGATCGCACCGTATCAGTTGATCCAACGCGACGGAAGAACAGTTCTCCATTCGTCGAACATTGGGATTTGGATGATTTACTCGAGCTCGGATTTTGTTCCTTTGAATCGTTGCTTGAAAACGCTTCAATCCAACGTCCGCTTCAGGAAGAAGGCAAGGTGTTGGTGATTGAAACAAAACGCCCAAGTCTCAAGGTGAAGAAGAGTGGTGGTTGGTTTGCGACAAAAAAACACGACGCGCACATGGGCAAGACGATGAAATTAGCAGAAAACCTTCTCGATCAATATGACATTCCTAAGCATTCAACAGTGCATTATGCCTTCCATAAAACCATGAAAAACACTGCAAAGGTAGGCGGTCTCCAACGTGATTGGTCAACATTGTTGCCAACAATCCGACCGTTTGCGGGAAAGAAAACGCACCGTCTCCTCGCCCTCCCTGAGTTTGTCAGCACTTCGTTTTCAAAATTAATGCGTAAGCACCAGCGAAACTGTTCACCAATGATGCCTTGTGCTGTCGAGTACGTTTTGAATCCAACGAACTTGATTCCAGTGGGTCGAACAGTTGGTCTAAAGGGAAAACAATTGAAGCAATTGACGGCCATCCGACAAGGCTTTCCAGTATATCTTTGGCCAGTCAGTCTATCGATTGAACATTCAGTTCTCAATGCTGGTCTTTCTGCATTGACGGATTCGAGCGACCCAGATACGACCTGGTTGCCGAGTGGGCATGCTCGTTGGACTCGACCTGCAACGACTCCGTTGGATGAATCGCAACAACAGGAATTGAATCTGGCTACCAAGGAGAATCACCTTGATCTTCTCAAATCGTTGGAAAGCGATGTTGTTCCATGGACAGAATGCGATGCTTCTCGTAAACGAGAACTTCTCGGTTATTGGAGAAAGAAGTGGAATTGGTCCAAATCCGTTGATGAACTCATTTCTGCCGAGCAACAACGAGGCAGTATGCCTTGGGAAATGGTACGCATGATTGGACATCGAGGATCTGGAAAAACCAAACGTCCAGTCTTATGATTACTCTTGCTCGTACCCATCCGGAAGATGTTGTTTTGCATCGTGACGCAGGAATGGCCCGTACAAGGTTGGTAGGAGTGTTACACTCGAGACCATTGCAAGGCTAATGGCGACAATGAACACCTGGCCGAACAATCGCAATGGCAACAATCCTGAGAAGTTGAGAATAGCGAAACCTCCAGCAGTACTAATCGCAGCACCGAGCATCGCACGCCCCGTTGTGGCGGTTGTTTTTGATGTCCATTCGGCCACAGATTTCTCTGGATGAAGTTCGACTTCCTCCTCCAATCGAATCACATAATGCACTGCATAATCAACGCCTAACCCCAATGCGAGAGCGCCGATGGTTACGGTCTGTGAATTCAGTTGATATCCGGCAAGCCCCATGATGCCGTAAACCCACAAAACGACCGTGATCAGAGGAATCCAGATGACTCCACCTCGGAGAACTGCTTGTGTTACACTTTGTGTTCGGACGAATTGAATCAAAATCAACACGAACAGAATCGTGAAGGCGACGATGGCTGTAGAAGTGATGGCGGAAACAGCAACATCTGCACTAATCTGTGCAAGAATGAGTGCGCGGCCACTCAGTTCCATGGTGTAACCACCCTCAATGGTCATCGAAGCATCCTGCAACGATGCAGAGAGCGCTTCCTCAAAATCAACAGTTGCTTGCCAATCAAGGGTGTTGGCTTGGAATGAAATGATGGTTTGACGTCCATCTGTGTACAACAACGAGTCAACCAAATCTCTTCCAGTGGCGTTTTCAAGAAGGTACATTTCAAGTTCATCAAATCCATTTACCGTCGTCAGATTTTCGAGCAGACCATCCAATGTTGGATTCCGTCCACGTTCGGATTCCAATGTATCCCAAAGTCCAGTTGGAACACCTGTGACACCTTCAGTACTGCTTAATGTTGCTATCGCAGTATTGTAGGCTTCAATCCCTTGTTCAGAAAGGATGTCGCCCTCAAGAACAACATACAAAGGTGTTGGACTGCTTTGGAATTCTTCAGCAATCATGAGGAAATCTTGAACAACTTCCAGCGAATCATCAAATTGATCAGCAGTATCAAAACCGACTTCAAGTGTACTCATCCCATAGGCCATTGGCATGGACAAAATGAGCGCTGCAAGCAACACGATTGAAGCCTGATATTCCGCCATTTTTCCGATTCCTACTGTTAGTTTCGTCTCGTTCATAGCACCTGATTTGTGAAGGGGTAAAGCCTTCGACGGTAGGGCTGTCATCAGCGCGGGTAGGAGTGAAATACTCAACACATAGATGGCAAAGAGTCCAAGGGCGATTACAGTTCCAAAGTTAACAAGGAACATCTGTGAAGAGAGTCTGAATGAAAGGAAACCGACCATATCTGTGAAGATAGCGATTACCAAGGCTGCTGAAGTCAAAACCGCGCCAGAACGGATTGCTTTGATACGTAATTCATGGTCAAAATCCTTCAGCGTCACTCGTCCTTGGGGATTCTCGCGTTCCATCTCTTGCATCACTTCTCGTATCCTTGTCACAACGTGGATGCCGTAGTCAACACCAATCGCCAAGAGGAGAATTGGAATACTGTTCATTGCAGCATTAAAGGTCAATTTGAAAATGCCAGCTGCTCCATAGGTTGCTGCAATGGCGAGGATTGTCAAGCCAATCACGTAAGCAGTATCTCGAACAGAACGGAATTTGATGTACAAAAGAACGGTGAGAAAGACCAAAGCCAATGAGGTAAGGATACCTATTTCCTTGCCAATGTTTGCACTTTGTTCGTACTGGAATGCCGAGAATGAGAAGACGCGTAAATCGTCATCACCTGTTGCATTTCTTAACTCTGGAAGGCTCGCTTCCGTCCATTCCACAATTCGCTCTTGAACGTCACCAATGATTTCCGCCTGTTCGTAATTTGTTGGATCGGTTGAAACAACCAAACTGATGAGAATAGGGCCATCACTCGCCCAAGGATCTTGTTTGTCTTCTGCAGGCATAGTAGCGATAATATTGCCACGATGATCGATGTTCTGCAATCCGATATATGTTCCAAGGACGCCTTGCAATGGACCCGTGGTTGCTGCAATAGCGCCAATCTCGGCAGGATTTGTGCGACTTTGTTGAAGTGCCTGTATCTGTCCAAGCATTGCACCAAGTTCCTCGCTGATGTTGAGATTTGAATCCATTCGTTGCTGCCATTCGGTGACTGTGTCTGGATCCCAATCACGCAATGCTTGGGGCGAGGGGGCAACAGGCGCCGGAATGGCATCAATGGCTCCTTGCAAATCGCTGAGTGCAAACGTGAAATTCTCTTCGCTCACAACGGTGACATTTGCAATGTGTTGAGAAAGTGTATCTCTCCAAGCCTGTGTTGTAACTGGGTCTTGTGTGTTGAGCCAAAACAAAGCGGAACCTGCGGGGCCACTGGTTGCGCTTCCACCGAAGAGTGGTTCTTGGTACTCAAGAAAGTAGTCGCTCGTTGAAAGATCGGCCTCAATAGCCGCAAATTGTGTCCATGCTGCTGAATCTTCCATGTCCCCTTGTTCAATTTCGTCGATGATGCGTATGAAATCCAACGAAGCTTGGTAACGCTCCTCAATTTCATACAGAAGTTCCGTCGTATCGTTTTGAGGATAAAATGCATCTTCACTGTTATCGAAATCGATGAATTGGGCCATTGATGAAAGAGCGATTGTAATGACCAAAATCGATGCAATGGTTGCCTTGGGGCGGATGACAGATACTGAGGTTAAGGCATTGAATGGGTTCTCCATGACACAAAGTGCTCAATCTCATGTATAAATGGGTGTTCAAAAAATGAAACAAATCACTTGTGAATTTGAACATCCATTGATAAGTCGAAGGAATGAATTCTCATCATGACCGAAGAACAGGCCAAATGGAAACGAGTTTGCAAATCTTCAAAATTGAAAATGAACAAAGTCAAAGGAAAGGCGATTGGAACAAAGATGGTTCTCGTTATGCGAACTGAGGAGGGATTGTTTGGGAGCAATGCACTCTGTCGGCATATGGCTTGGCCAATGCATTGGGGTGGAAAAATCAAGGATGGATGTCTTCGATGTCCATTGCATCAAACAACCTATCACCCTGAAGATGGTTCGATCAAAGAATGGTCACCTGCTCCGTACTTTCCTGCGTACGGAAGAATGTTGGGGAAACTTCGGAAACCATCTCCACTGAAGATGTATGATGTTCGCGAGCATGAAGGGTACGTTGAGATTGATCTCAATTCATGATCATTCGATGTGTCGAAGGACTTGGTCTCGGGCGAAATACTTCGGACGGTAGATTGGGACACCTTTTCCGTTCCGAACAACAACCCGCTCGTCGTAGATTTGTGCTCCAATACCAGCAACTCTTGCCCATCCAAAGAAGGTGGTGTAGTAACTTGGATCTTTAAGCCCAACATGGTGCAGAAGCGCACCAGATGCAATATCGACGTTTGCGTTTGGATTGGAGATTTTCGGATTTTCAGAGAGGACGCGTGGTGCGACTTCACGAAGGGTTCGAATAATCTTGAAGTTGTCATCATCAGGACAAATCTTCTCTCCTAGGGCGAACTGAACGGTCGCTCGAGGGTCTTCTGCGCGTAGAACAGCATGACCGAATCCGAACACTGGGCGCCCTTCTTGAAGTTCTCCTCGAACGAACTTCTCGACTTCTTCAGGGTCTGAGGTTCCAACTCGAAGAACGAATTCCAAGCAAGACTGGTTGGCACGTCCGTGTAGTGGTCCACTCAATGCATTCATTGAACTGGCCATTGCAGAATACAATGTAGCATGGCCACTTGCCACGGCTTTACCAACAAATGTTGAGAGATTTCCACCGCCATGGTCCATGTGAAGAACGAGATACACTGATAGGACGCGTGCAAGTTTTTCTTGATCGACATCGAGTTGCAGTGTGTGCGTGAATCGCTCCACCATCGACAAACTCGTATCATCTTCAGGGATGTTTTCGGTTCGACCTTCTCGGTATCGGAACAACAATCCCATCATACGAGGCATACGAGCAACGAGGTTGAGAGCGTCTTCTCGCCAATCGTTCTTGCAATCCCACATGCCGAGTGTTTGAATGCCGATTGAGAGCCAATCCATGGGATGGCCTTCTTGAGGGAGCGATGAGAACACAGGGCCTAAGTCAAAGGGAATCGTTGCTCGGCTGGCAAGATCCTCACGGAACGCAGAAGACTGCTCTGGCGTTGGCAATTCCTTGTTGTGGAGAAGAAAAACAACATCTTCTGGAGCCATCTCAGCAAGTTCTGCAATTGGATAGCCACAGTAGTGGACGCCCTCGCCTGGTGTAACGAACGATGTTCGACAGGTGCCGACAGGAACACCTCGCATTCCGATGTCAAGGTGAGCTTCAGTCAAGTTGAGTAAGTGGTTTGCTTCCTCAGTCATGGCCTCACCGATGTGAGCCAACTCGGTCATTCGTATAAAGGAAAGGACGAAAAGGAATCCTCAAGGTGTGCGAAACTACACCGAATTAGGTTTCTTGCCAGACGCGAAAACCTTGGGTTGATTGTCGATCAGCATGGACATGAAGTTTGATTTCATCTCCACTGATCAGAATCGCATCCTCAGCTGTTAATCCTGGGCACGTCGATTTCACTTGGTTCCATGAGCGCTTACTGCGGAGATTTTCTGCCCACCATGGGAAGGCTTTGCATTGCTGAGGACGAACGTTGTAGATGGTGCATTGCTTTTTCTCATCGAGATAAATACAAATTCCATCGGACTGGTTTGAGCGTAGTACATAACGTCCATCCAGGGTGGTTGTACAATCCCTTCTGAGATATTCTTGTACGCTTAGGCCTGCATGGTCTGCGAGCCGTTGTGCATCGGTGCGAGAAAGATAGACAATTCCGCCGGGTTCATCGCAACAGCGACCGCAGTCAGGTTGGCAAGAGAACCGAACTCCATCGGTCCACCAAGCACCTCTCATTCTTCCTCACCCAAAAGTCGAGTCGTGGGTTTGATGGTTGAGAGGTGAGTAATTTTGATTTCCTCATCTTCCATTTCGAAGGCCTCCATCGCATCTTCGCTGACCAAACCAAGTTCGTGTTCAATCTCTCTCAACTCATCAACGATATCGATCAATTCATTGGCATCTGCATGAGCAGTACGCTCGAGGAGTTCTTCCATCTTGAATTCAAGGTGACGCAATCGTAGGTCGTCACGAACCATGACCCTCTCTCGCTCTGCCAAAACCTGGTCAATGTTCGCATCGATTCCTGCGAGAACATCTGCCGTACGTTCAATGTCATCAGCATTGATTGTTCCAAGTTGATGCGTTAGATGACGATCTCTTGCATCCACATCCAGAACTGTTGGGGCTTCTGGGGTCAATTCTTCCAAAGTTGTACGAAGATGCATCTCGAGCATATCATTGGCAGTTGAGAGATCTTCTGGGGTCACCAACGTTGGCTCCCAATCGTCCTCCTCAACATCAAGGGCTGAAGAATGAAGTTCGATGCCACCTACATCAACTTCTGAGTAAACAACATCTGTTGCCCGCTTGAGGATGTCCGTTGCAAGAGAAATTGATGGTTCCTTGAAGTCGTCTTCATCGGTAGATTGTTGTGACGATTGGCCTTTGAGAATGAATACAACATCTTCGGGATCGAGGATATTCTCTCCTCGCTCATAGGCGTCTTTGAGCATGGATATGGATGCTTCAACACCTCTCCAAGACGCTCCTGAATGATGGAGTATCTCCATGATGTGTGCGTCTTCAAAAAGCATGCCCAACAAGGATGCTTGATGCCGGATGTGCGTCGCTAGGCTCGCATCAGAAATGGGTTGAATGGTTGAAAGGGAAGCATATCGTAACAATTCCCAACTTCGGGACGACGGCCAGTCACTTGGATGTGAGGTTGATGTACACAATACGTGAACGCCAAGATTGAGTGCATGGTCGATGATATGACCAACCTTCTGTGCGTGATGTTCATGATTTGCAATAAGATGGACGTCATCAATCAAGAGGAGTGAAGTCGTAGAAATCGCCTCTTGCCAATCCGTGGGTATGGCGTCCAGATCAAGAAGTTCAGTTGCCCGTAGAATGCGAACATCACCTTCAAAATAACGCAAACCACTCTGACCTGTAGCATGCAAAAGATGGCTTTTGCCGGTGTCGTTGGTTCCGATGATGATGTGAGGATTATGTCGGTCGCCCAAATGGTCGATAATTGATTCACACACCATAGTAGCCTGATTGTTTTCAGCATTGACGTTCCACTGCTTGAAGGTTTTACGTTGGTTCATTTCCAATCGTTGAGGCCAATTCAATTGGCTTGAAAGAACGGTCGAGTGATGAACTCTTTCTCCTTGAACTGGGCTTGATAACTTCGAATCGAGGGCGTTAAGAGGCATCTGACGTTGTTCGTCGAGAATGGATGACCAGAGTGGTTGGCCGGTTGAAGAAAAGCCGATTTTATCGCCTAAACTGCCTTCTGGAATTGAATCATCGAAACTTCGTTCTCGTAGATTTTTCAATCTTGAGACAGGATGTTGGCGTTCAAATTCAATGGTCGGCTTATAGGTCACGTCGCTTCCCAAAATTTCCTTTGTGATCGCTTTCATGAGTGGGCGCTCGTGGATGGGTTGTGACTGTATGAACCGTCGCTCCTTTGAAACCGATGATGGCTTGTTGAGGAGTTGGCCGAGTTTTGAAGGATTATCGGGCTTGGTCTTTTGTTCATCAGATAGGCCTGCTTTGGCCTTTTGCAAAGCAATGCGCAAGCGGTTGGTTCGCTCAATACTCATGCATTGCCCTCCGAGTCATCATCCGGCAAACGTTGTGAAGATGCAGCATGCTCTCGGGCATGAGGTGATTTCTTGACTGACGCTTTTCCTTGTCCTGGCTTCGTGATGGCAATCGGGATATGATCAGTTGCTTTGATGGGTGGGAAAATGGCTACTTTCTTTCCAGAAGGAACGGCAGCAGCCTGCTTCATTCCTTGCAGGTCAAGGAGAGGTTTTGAAGGAGGGAATACGTGTTCCTTTGTTGCATGGAGTGGAACAAATGGTTTGGCTTGGGAAGAATCCAGTTCCTGTAATGAAGGAAGTGTAATCTCTCGATTTGCTGCTGCGTCAATGGAATGCCGTTTGTTTGGTTTGACGGTTGGCCTTCGCTTTCGAACCATGCGCTGAGGGGTTCGCGGTTTGACTTGGATTTCGACGTGCCTCTCCACCACGCGTGGCTCCTCGACAGCCGTTTCTTCATCCGCATTCTCGTCGTCATCCATGGCCCATTCCATCATTTTCGATTGCAAGGCTTCATCGATTTTCATGGTCTGGTGTTCAACAGGCAAAGGTACCTGCTGCACACGCGGTTCGACTTCCTGTAGCGGTGCAAAAACGGGATCTTGTACATTGGATTCAATGTACTGATTCATAATGTCCTCCTCATCTTCATCTACCGTCAAGAAGAATGGATGCTCCAAAAGGAGTTCAGTATCCAATAACCATGATTGGAGTTGATCATTCTCAAGGTTCGAAAATTCTCGTTGCAATCGAGATCGTTGTTGAACTGTAAACGCTTCAAGATTTGACGAGACAAAGAGCATGTTTCCACTCGCTCGCGTGTGATCAACGATGCTGCGAATCATCTCGATGACACGTTGCTCGCCATGGATGCCAGAGAGATATTCAATGCCTTCAATGAAGAGGACACTTTTGGTGTTCTCCTCAATGAACGTGTCCACAGTCCGGCGAATCGATTCAAGTGATGGTTCCAGTGTGCATTCGTGTTCTGATTCAGATAGCCATCGATAATGGATGGCCTCGATGTTGTATGTTGATTCCATACGTGGAGGTGATTGTCTTGAAATAATCCGAATTGGGATGCTGTTTTCAATCAAGATTCTTGCTAGTTGAAAGGTATCGTCAGGTTCAATGGAATTCTCAAGCCATGCCTGACCTCGCTTGAGAACAGGACCTCCTTGGGTTCGCATTCGGGCTTCACTTCGACGCCGCAACGCCTCCGGAACGGAAACACTGGGTTTGAGTTCAGGCAAACGCTCTTCGCGTTCAATCCGACGACGTGGTGTCCGAATGGCCGTCCACCATGTCGCATCTTTTTCCTCCTTCTCATCGGCAAGTAGGCTTGCCTCCGGGTATTTCGAGAGGAGGTTGATGTACGTTGACTCCTGCATTTCGTGAAGGCTCATTGATGCATCGAGTGCTGAAGCATCCGATTCAATCTCAAGGAGAGCTTCAATTCCATATCGTTGGACATCGGCCTGATGAAATGCAGCAGCAAGTGTACCATCAACGATAAGCAGGTGGCCAATTCGTTCACCAACATTCGGAATATGCCGTTGGATTTGAATCGAGCCATTACGTTCCAGCATTGATAATTCTTGAGCGAGATGCCGGAGAACGTCAACTCCGCCACGCCTTGATTCCAACGTATCGCCTGGAATAAAATCGACCAATTACCTCACCCCGCTGACCCTTAGATTTGCTTTTATCTTTTGAACTGTGTGTCCCTTGATGCCAAATGAGAAGCATTTCAATGGTCGATGCTTTCGGCCAAACATGGAGGCATCCCCACTTTCTAATGAGGAAGCGGTTTTGCTTGAGCAAGGTCGACATGAGTTCGACAATGGTCGGTATTGGCATGCACATGAAGCTTGGGAGGATCTTTGGAATTCACTCAAACGTCGAAACGCATTGCAAACTGAAATCTTGCTTGTTCAAGGCCTCATACAGACTGCAGCGCTGCTGTACAATCATCAACGCCAAAAAGAACGAGGTGTTACCAATCAATGGGAAAAATTGGTGCCAAAGTTGACCTCTTGGAAAACAGCATGGGGATTTGACATTGAACAACATCTGTTGAACATCGCTGTTTACGTTGAAGATGTTGGGCAATGGCAACAAAGCTATGAAAACGTTCGACTCCCTCTTAGCAGCGAGGTGAGTGAATGATGAAGTTTGATGATGGCCTTCCCCCACATTTCATTGTATTCTCACAAACGCCGAAAGCACAGGAACACTCGCGTACGCTGTTTTTACGGTTCAGCGTTTTTCTTGTTTTCCCAGTCCTCGGTATACTTGTCTTTGGCTCATCCATCGTCAGTGCATTCCTAGGGGGAATGTTCCTTTTGATTCTCGTCTTTGGTTTGCAACAGTGGCAGGATTGGCAACGAACTCCTTTTGCAGTAAGTCCATCGCATCCAATGATGGAATTGGATTCCGATAAAGAAGCGGAAGTGATGATACGATTGCATGATGGGCGTTGGCTGAAGGCGGGTAGTCATCGATACAGGCTCATCGAAGATGATTTACTCTCAGGGTATAATTTGGTTGCAATGGATGATGATTATTCCATCCTTGGCTACTTTACTGATAAGAAAACCATTGGTGCAACGCTTCGTCGAACTATGGCTCTTCTGAATCAATCACTCGCCCTACGTGATGCGCAAAATGAGGTCGAAGACGAGATTGAGGATGCTCGTTATCGAGAATCCATGGATTACGGTTTACTCGACCGCGACTGGCCTGAAGAAATGGAACTTGAAGACGCTGCAGGTCCCATTGCCAAGAAACTGATGCGTCAAGAATAGGCGAATCTATGATGCATCAACGGGTGCATTGAAAACCTCAACCTGTCAGCACGCACCCATGGAACGTCACGTTCGATGGTCTGGAGTTCTTTCAGAACTTGATACAGAACATGAGGATCTTCTGTTCGGAACATCGCTTTCTCGACGATTTTCTCAACTCCCCTTATGGTTGTCACATCCTGCGAACATTGGTATGTTCTACGGCTTCCTCATCAGTCTCGCATTGATCTTCCCGTACATCTTGAGGTACGACAGTCTCAACGAATCCTTTTCCAATTGGCTTTTGTTTTCTGCCTTGTTCATGTCTGCCTGTTTGATTCTTGGATTCTCATCGTTGATTCTCGTCTCATTTTCGAATAGGATGCCTATGACACCCCCAAGGATTGTGCTCTATCCAATGCCCTTCCTCGGAATTGCTCTTCTCGGAGTGGATTATTCCAATATACTTGATATCCCAAGTGGAATTTCTTTGTTTGTTCTTCTGCTACCTGGTCCTGCTTATGTTCATCTTTCATGGGCTCCACGGTGGCGTCTTCTGTGCATGATCGATGAAGGAATCAACCCATTTGAGCGTGCAAAATCATACGTAAATCCGCCTGAAGAACTACCGGATAATCTTGCGGGGGAAGATACGGAACTTCTGGAAGTCGTTGACGCCTTTGAATCCGAATAGGGTTCAAATCAAACCAACTTTCGGCCCAATGGATTCCAAGAGTCTGAGGACTTCGTCCAAATCATCTTTTGAAAGTCCTGCAGACATTTGTGTACGAATACGGGCTTTGTCTCGAGCAACCATTGGGAAGACGATGGCTCCTGCCATCACGCCTTCGCCTTGAAGATGCGTTGTCATTGCTTTGGCTGTGGAAGATTCACCACACATGATTGGAATAATTGGTGTGGTTGAAACTCCTGTGTCAAAACCAAGTGATTGCAATTCTTTTCGGAAGTAATTGGTGTTCTCCCACAACTTTGCGTGGTGCTCTGGTTCTTCCATGAGCACTTCGATAGCAGCCTTTTGAGCGGCAGCCACTCCTGGAGGTTGAGAGCCTGATAGAAGCCAAGAACGAGAATGATTCAATGCATGTGTTCGAGTCATTTCAGTCCCAGCAAGGATGCCTCCCTGTACACCGAGTGCCTTAGAAAAGGAACCAACCTCAAAGTCCACCTTGCCTTGAAGTTTGAAATGATCAACGATACCTCGTCCTCCCTCGCCCAGAACGCCTTCACCATGGCAATCATCAACCAACACCATAGCACCAAATTCCTCAGCAAGCTTGTTCACTTCATCAAGGGGTGCATAATCGCCATCCATCGAAAACACGCCATCGGTAATAATCAGTTTTCGTTCAGCATCTTCATGCGCCCGTAAGACGGCCTCGAGTTCGCCCATGTCATTGTGTGCATACACGCCTCGTCGAGCCTTCGTTAATCGTACACCATCGATAATCGATCCATGATTGAGCTCATCACTAATGATGACGTCTTGTTGGCCTTGAACCAACGTCGGAATGAGTCCGACATTTGCTGTGTACCCTGCTGAATAAATCAAGGCGGCTTCAACGCCCTTGAAGTCAGCAACGGTTCGCTCGGCTTCGAGATGCAGATCCATGGTTCCGGCAATGGCTCGCACCGAACCGCTACCAGCACCATAGGTCCTTGTAGCATCGACCATCGCATGAACAACCTTCGGATGAGTGGTGAGGTTCAGATAGTTGTTCGCTGAAAGCATAATGGTTGGTTTTCCTTCCATGGTACAGCGAGGTTGATTGGGTCCTTCGAGTGTTGGTGGCTCCCAAAGAAGGGACTTCTCATTGAGTTCGTTAAAGCGTTGTTTCATCCATGTCATGTCGCCCGGCATGGTCTCACCAATTGCCCCTCGACGAGGTTGATTAAGGGTTTTTGTGAGATATGGATTCAATACGCATGATGAAAAAGGAGAGGAGTTAGCGTGTCGTTGTGCAACTCAACGGAATTGTCAGTAGCGGGTTAGGTCGGGCGCACGTCTTCATGTCCCAACCACATTACCAAGAACAATTCCGAACCATCCTTGGAACCACTGCTTGGCCAGGAACACTCAACATCAAAGTCGAGCAAGACCACTTGATTCAGTACATCGCTTTGAGAAACAAAGCCGGTATTGACACGCTCGATGCAGACTCGGACTCAATTGAGCAAGCAAGCCATGTGGATGTTGATGCCTTTGAAGCACTCCGAGTTCGTGGATTCTTGCGCAACGGTGTTTCGTTTGGTGGGGCAACAGCGTATCGGGCAAAAATTTCAAACAATGATCAATCGATCGACTGTGCGATTCTTATTCCAGACCTTACACGTCACGTCGATGTGGTGGAAGTGATTTCGGGTCCGTTCCTACGAGAACGTCTCGGTGTTGAGGATGGGAACGAAATCACCCTTCATGTTTGTGTGTAATTAGTCCCAAATGCCCATGTCCATTCGAGCATCTTCTGTAGCGTGGACGCGAGGATCCCAACGAGGTGACCAAACCAAATTGATGTGGACACTCTCAAGCCCATCGGTTTGTAGAGCTGCTCTGTGAGCAGCAGCCATGATCTCAGGTGCTGCTGGACATCCTGGTGAAGTAAGTGTCAAATCAATTTCAGCATGGAGCCCCTCATCACGATGTTCAAATCGAACGGCATAGACAAGACCAAGATCGACGATTGAAATATCCAATTCAGGATCTTCAACGGCTTGCAGCGATTGCATCACTTGTGTTTCATCGACCATTATTCAACCTCCAATAACTCCTTCATAACTTTGTCAAACATGTTGCGAAATCCATTGCTTCGTGATGGTGAAAGTGAATTGAGGATGCCCATTTCAACTGCAAAATCTGGTGTTAGCAATCGAGCAGTTTCGACGGGTTGTTGGTCGATTGCAATGGTGAGAATGCCCATCAATCCTTGAACCAACTTCGAGTCAGCGCCTGCGTAGAGGTGAACTGTGTTGTCTTCAACATTAACACGAACGTGAGCCTCAGATTGGCAGCCTTGGATGCGGGTGGAATCGTTCCACTCAGTTTCCGGCAATTCGTTGACTTCAGATGCGAGATCAAACACGTATTCCAATCGCTCCATTCTGTCAGCAATCGATTTGAAATCCTCGATCAACTCTGTGAGTTGCTCAGGATACGTCATGCAAACCGCTCCACTATATCTCGAACATGTGCTAAGAATTCTTCAGCATCCGTCATCGAATTGTAAATGTAAAACGATGCTCGAACTGTCCCACTGATGCCCAGGCGGTTGAGCAGTGGTTGAGCACAATGATGCCCCGTCCGAACTGCGACGCCTCGTGCGTCGAGGAGGTGGGCGAAATCTTCACTGTGAAGCGTTGGATGGAGGAACGAAACGACCGCTGAATCATCCTCTTCGTGACGTCCGTAAACGGTCATTCCCAATGTACGAAGTACATTTGCAACATGTCGGGCAATGTCCAAGAGGCGTTGATGCTGTTCTTCGAGATTAAGCTGTCCGAGATAGTTGAGTGCTGCGTTCCACCCAATGGCTTCAGCAATGCGAGGTGTTCCTGCTTCGAAACGATGCTCGTTTGTTTGGTAGGTCGATCCTTCAAGCGTGACGGTTTCAATCATATCGCCTCCGCCCATGAACGGCTCCATCTCTTGGAAGGTCTCTTCATTGACTAACAGACAACCAATGCCTGTCGGACCACACATCTTGTGTGCAGACAACGCCATCATGTCGGCTCCAAGTTCAGCCATGTTGATTTGACAGTGTGGAGCCCCTTGTGCAGCGTCAAGTAGAACTCGAGCACCGTGTTCGTGAGCAATTCGTATGATGTCTTCAATCGGGTTTCGAACGCCGAGCACGTTTGATGTATGGACAACACAGACGAGGCCTGCCCCTTCTATCGAGGCTTCGTACGCTTCCATATCGAGCGTAAAATCCTCCTTAACAGGCACGTAGCGCAACTCGTTTCCATACGCTTCAGCAAGCATTTGCCATGGAACAATGTCGCTATGATGTTCCATTTCTGTCAACACGATTGCTCTACCTTTGAGTTGAGGGTGCCCCCATGCGTGTGCTGCGAGATTGATGGCCTCTGTTGTACCACTGGTCAGGATACAACGTTCAGCATTGAACCAAGTTTTGAGCGACGTTCGACACGCTTCGTAGCCATCGGTTGCTTCACCGGCAAGGGTGTGGACTGCACGGTGAACATTTGCGTTGTGTTTTGTATAATAGTCGTTCATGGCATCAATGACAACAGCAGGTTTCTGCGTTGTTGCTGCATTGTCCAAGTAAATGAGACGGTGTCCGTTGACTTGTCGTTGCAAGATAGGAAAATCATCGTGAATAGCCATGGTATCACCCAATAAGTTGGCATTCAAGATGCACTGTAAGTCGAGTTTGCATCGCTTCTCGAACAAGATCTGAATCGAGACCGGTGAACGAATCAACGAGGAAACCTTCGACAATCATCGACGTCGCCTCACCTTTCGACAAGCCTCGACTCATGAGGTAATGGAGTTGCTCTTTATTGATAGGCGCTGAAGCAGCGCCGTGGGCAGCTGCGACTTCGTTGGCTAGAACTTCAAGTTCAGGGATTGCTTCTGCACGTGACGAAGGTGACAGCAGAAGGTTTCGGAAGACTTGCCCTGCATCGGTGTGCTGAGCCACGTCATCGATGGTTAGCGCACCAGTTCCGATGGAATGACTCCGATCATCGCATGCAGCATTGAGCAAAAGATGTGAGGTCGTATGTGGTTGTTGATGATGGATCTCGATGTGATGATCATCATGTCGTGTGCCATGTCCGTGGACGGCGATGAATTGCTTCAATGATGCATTCGAACCCTTGAGCGTTGAGCGAATGTCGGACTTGTTTCGATGTCCTCCCATCGAAAGTGTTGCAAGTTCAAATCGTGCATCACGATGAAGCGACCAATCGTCAACACGAACCATAACGGAATCCGTTGATAATTCATTGATGATACCCACACTCAATTGGGCGTTGGGATGGATGTCACCAGTGAGTGCTAGACCAAACCAGTCGGCCTCGCCATGCAAGTGAATGACGATGTTTGAGGCAGAATTGCAAGCGATGTGAAGATGGGCTGCAACAGAATGCCCCCCAGCATGAATGTGAATGTGTCCATTGTTGTTCTCGCAAGCAACGACAGTCGTTGTATGAAGAATTTCATTGAGAAAAATGCGTGCGATATCGGTTGTAGCCAAGGGTTGAAAGGTCTTGTTTGTCAATACAAAATCTTCACTCTTGATGACAGCAGAATCGACATCAGGAACGGAATCGACACGTCCAGGATGAACCCTTGACCATGGCGTGTAGCGCCAGAGGTGTTCGGATCGATTTGGAACTGTGGCATCGAGGTACGATGTCATCCAATCGAGCCCTCCATTTCCAGTTCGAGGAGTCGGTTCAGTTCAACCGCATATTCCATTGGCAGTTCCCGTGTAAAGGGTTCAAAGAAACCATTGACGATCAATCCCATGGCTTCCTCTTCGGTGTGGCCTCGACTCATGAGGTAGAACAGTTGATCTCCAGAAACCTTTGAAACGCTGGCTTCGTGTTCAAGGTCTGCTGTTGAGTTGCCGATTTCCATCGTTGGATATGTATCGCTTCGACTGTCTTCATCGAGCATAAGTGCATCACAGACAACCTTTGAACGGCACCCAGAAGCTTTGGGTGTCACCTGTAGCATCCCTCGATAGGAAGAGCGACCACCGTTCTTTGAGATGGATTTGGAGAGAATGTTCGAGGTCGTATTTGGAGCAAGGTGGTGAACCTTTGCTCCAGCATCTTGGTGTTGCCCTTCACCTGCATAGGCTACAGAAATGACCTCTGCATGCGCTCCTTCGCCCTTGAGTAAAACAGCAGGATACTTCATGGTCAACTTCGACCCAATGTTGCCGTCAACCCATTCCACGGTCGCATTTTTGTAAGCGACTCCTCGCTTTGTAACGAGATTGTAGACGTTGGCAGACCAATTCTGGACGGTAGAATAGCGGATTTTTGCTCCTTCCATAGCGATGAGTTCGACTACGGCTGAGTGCAAGGAATCCGTCGAATATGTTGGTGCAGTGCATCCCTCGACATAGTGGATGGATGAACCTTCATCTGCAATGATAAGGGTTCGCTCAAATTGACCCATATTCTTCGCATTGATCCGGAAATACGCCTGAACAGGCATTTCAACATGAACGCCCTTTGGGACATAGATGAATGAGCCACCTGACCAAACAGCGGTGTTGAGTGCAGAAAATTTGTTGTCAGTATGTGGAACAACGGTGCCGAAGTATTTCTTGACGATCTCAGGATGTTCTTTGAGTCCTGAATCCATGTCGAGGAAGAGAACGCCTTGCTCTTCAAGGTCTTCTCGAATGGAGTGATACACAGCTTCACTTTCGTACTGAGCAGTGACGCCACCAAGCCATTTTTGTTCTGCTTCAGGAATCCCGAGGCGATCAAATGTGCGTTTAATGTCATCAGGTACATCGTCCCAATCCTTCTCAGTTTTGTCCGAAGAGCGGAGGAAGTATGTGACATTGTCAAAATCAATACCTGCCAACGAGTCACAGTTGCCCCAAGTCGGCATTTCACGTTCCATGAAGTGATGATAAGCCTTGACTCGGATGTCTGTCATCCATGCAGGCTCTCCTTTGAGTTCAGAGATGTCCCGTACGACTTGTTCGCTGAGACCCTTATCGAATCGAATGGTTGCAGCTTCAGGGTCATGGAACCCGTACTTATAGTCGCCAACTGCGTCCTGAGCTTCTTGTGTCATTGCATCACCTCAGACAAGGGCTTCCACCCAATCGTAGCCTTCTTTTTCGAGTTTTAAGGCGAGTTCAGGGCCGCCACTTTGGATGATTTTTCCATTGATGAGAACGTGAACAACATCAGGCTTCACGAGATCGAGAAGGCGCTGATAGTGTGTAATAATCAAACATCCAGTCTCCTTGGCGACAGCGTTGATTCCTTCAGCGACAATTCGCAAAGCGTCGATATCAAGCCCCGAATCGGTTTCATCGAGAAGCGCTAAATCTGGTTGAAGCAGGAGCATCTGAAGAATTTCGAGGCGCTTTTTCTCACCACCGCTGAATCCATCATTGACGTAGCGTGAAAGAAACGATTTGTCCATGTCAAGTTGCTTCATGGCCTCGTTCAATTCTTGACGGAAGGCTCGTGGAGATGGCGCCTCACCACGCACCGAAGCGACTGACTTGCGCAGGAAGGTACCAACTTGGACGCCAGGAATAGCAGCGGGGTACTGGAAGGAAAGAAACATACCAGCACGTGCACGCTCGAACACTTCCATATCTTCGATGTTCTTTCCTTTGTAGTGAATGGTGCCACTGGTGATTTCGTAAGCGGGATGACCCATAATAACGCTGGCAAGAGTGGACTTCCCTGCGCCGTTTCGACCCATGATTGCATGGATTTCACCACGATTGATTTCGAGGCTGATGCCTTGAATAATTGGCGTGTCGCCAACTGAAACGTGAAGGTTTTCCACACGCAACAAGACTTCAGTCATCTTCTCACCTGTTCCTTGGTACCGTCACCCCCTTATCAATGGATGCAATCACTCACGATACCCCGGCGTTGCAAGATTTCAAACGCCGTTGCAGTGTGGCTAGAGCATGGACGACGACTTGGTTCGAGCGTATGCCCTTGAAGCGCAGAAGGCTATGGAGGAAGAAGCCAATCGCCGAATTGCCGAACAGACCGATGCTGAGGAAGAGGAACGTCTTCGAAACACCCGGATTGAGGATGTTGTCGAAACCGATCACCTCGTGCCCGTTCTTCTCTCAAGGCTAGGAATGGTTCGAGCGGCCCTTGATGGTCATGGTGGGGGAATTGCTGTTTCAAAATGGGAGCGAAAAGAATCTGGATTTCACTTTGTTCTTGATTTGACAGGAGCCTGTTTATCGTGTGGCGCAGCTCCAGGGACACTCGAAGGTGTTCGTAATGATTTGCAAGCGGATACGGAAATTGAACTTGTTCAGTTTTCGACAAATCTTCTTGATACATTCGATGAACTAGGTCGTGAATTTATCCTCGCACATGGAAACGTCGAATTTGTTGATGTCTCATCGGGCAATTGAAATGATGAGGTTCGGGGGCTGGGTCTATGGCGGCATGGAAAGATGATGTTCGAGGCGACCCTGTGCCGTGCAAGGAAAGCGATTGGGGAAAGTTCGAGGTGACTGCACGAGATGGTTGCGCACGAATTGGAAGGATTCACACCGCACACGGTATTCTCGAAACACCCGCTCTTCTCCCAGTCATCAATCCAAACATCCGAACCATCGAGCCGAGAGAAATGTGGGATCGATACGGTATTCAGGGCTTAATCACCAACTCGTACATCATTTGGAAGCATGACGATCTTAAACGACATGCCGTCGAGAACGGTGTTCACGATTTGATCAATTTCCCCGGGGTGATCATGACCGATTCAGGAACCTTCCAGTCCTATGTGTACGGGGATGTCGAAGTCGGCGTTGAAGAAATCGTTGAATTTCAACGGTCCATCGGGGTGGATATCGCAACGATGCTCGACGTTTTTAGCCGACCAGACATGAGCGAAGAAGAAGTTCGACAAGCGGTTTTAGCAACCATCGAACGTTGTGAGGCATCGATTGAAGCGGCTCAGGGAACGATGCTGAACGGTCCGATTCAAGGTGGAATCTATCGTGATTTGAGAAAGCAATCCGCTCAAGGAATGGGTCAATTTGATTTTGCTGTCCATCCAATTGGTGGAATTGTTCCAATCATGGAAAAGCATCGTTACAAAGATCTTGCGAAAATCATGCTTGCGACCATCGGTGAACTCCCTCCAGAACGTCCCCGTCACATGTTTGGTTGTGGCCATCCAATGCTCTTCTCCATGCTGATTGCATTGGGTGCAGATTTGTTTGATTCAGCAGCATATGCCTTGTTTGCACGAGATGATCGTTTGCTCTCGCCTCAAGGAACCTACCGATTGAAGGATTTGCATGCTTGGCCTGAGCTGGTACCATGCGTTGTTACCTGGACGCCTGAAGAGGTACGTGCGCTGAATCAAGACGAACGAACAACATTGTTGGCTCGATACAACCTCGAAGTGACATTGGCCGAACTTTCACGATGCAAACAAGCCGTTCACGAGGGGACAATTTGGCAACTTGCTGAGCAACGAAGTCATCAACACCCTGCACTACGTGAAGCCTTCCTTTGGCTAACAACCCGCCCCTTCCCGTCCGGTTTGTCTTCAGACGTACTCGATGATCTTGTACAAGATGACCGAGCGGCAGCAAGAGAGCATCATCCGAACGGTGGAATTTGGGAACAGGATTGGGCAAACGTCGTCAATAAACAAGCAACGCAACGGAAGAAAGGTGAACGCTGGGGTGGTGAAGACACGCTTACGCGCCCGCACATTCTCATCGCTCGCAAGCAATTGCAACGACGCTGGAGACCCTCATGCACAACTTCGACAGATGTGTTGATTTTGAACGGCAAACCTGGCCCATGGCGTCAACGATGCGATCTGCTCGCCCTCCGACTTCACAGTCTACTCCCAAATCTTGAGATTCTTGTGCAAACACCTCTTGGTTTGCTTCCTTATTCGCTTGAAGACCTCAATCCATTCGCTCAAGTCGATGGTCCATCCTGGCTTTGGAGTCGCCGACTGAACACGGTTCTGTTACGAGAAGAGCTCCAACGATTGCACATCGAAGCCGATCGTATCCTCATTCTCGATATCAGCACCGACTCAATCATTCAAAACGCTTCAAACCTATTGAAGAAACATGGAATACTTGAAGGTAATCTCCA
>Ga0213864_10000087_pt1 | contig 37099 bp, 52 predicted proteins | sample PICome_5_FD_160078 | JGI IMG/M metagenome (GOLD analysis project Ga0213864, IMG submission 160078) | Coastal seawater microbial communities near Pivers Island, North Carolina, United States - PICO247 | ecosystem: Environmental > Aquatic > Marine > Coastal | place: USA: North Carolina... | reverse complement strand
CAAAATTTTATCTATGACTGATGACTTTATTCAGTCTAATAGAAAGGATGGAGAAATATACTCTCACTACCATTATGATATGATGGCAGACTTTGCTCTGCATATATTAGAAACCTTTAACACCAAAGAGAGATGAAAAAGATACTTAATTGGATTAAACGAATTGGAAACATGCACCGAACTCTAATAAAGGTCAACAATGGTGAATTGAGAATTACTAAGAAAGGTAACGTTAAAGAACCTAAGAAATGAAGTACGACCCGAACAATGAGTTAACGGATGAGCAAATGGAAGCCTTATCCGAAGATGAGTTCTTTGAATACTTAGATACCAAAGCAGAGTATCTAAAACAATTCACCAAACCATTGGGTGAGTATCACGCCAAACGATTCGCTGCTGCTACTGCCGAATCGCAGGGTAGGAAGTTAACCGATGCCGAATATCAATCTGCTAAGAAGATTGGTAAGGAAGGGGATAAGGAGAACCAACAAAAGATTATCGATAAGATGATTGAGAAGGGTTGGGAAGAACCAGATAAGAGAGTTGATAATGTAAAGACTCATCGCTCACAATGGTTCGATTAGATAGAATAAATTTTATCAAAATTTTTCTAAAGTTCACACCGTTGAAAACTTAACCTTATCTTAACATACTTTGTTTGGAACTTCCAACGATTTTCCTTACATTAGTACTGTAAGATTAAGAGATAGAAGATATGTTATTTCAAAACGTAAAACCCGTTCAAACGATTGAAGAGTTCGAAACTCAGTTGATTAACCAAATTACTGAGTATTGGCAAACTAACTACCCAACCCTAACGATACCAAACATAGAAATCACAAAGGGTCATAAGTTCTATAAGATTATTGTTGGAACTTCTGTTTGGGGTTTCATCGCTCGAATTCCGTTCGTTCACAAAGGTGTTCAATTGAAGAAGGGTGATTTGATGAAGCCAGCCGGATGGGCTACTGCCGCTAAACATCCTCGTGGAAATGTGATTGATGGAACGGCTCAATACGGAGCGTATGGTCCAACCTATCTTTGTTAAGAATAAAATTGTTAAGATATGAATATAGAGAAACCAAAAGTGACTAAACCTTGGTCAAAAGAAATGTATGAGTGGAATGATTTCGTAGCTTCGTTGATGAAGGGGGAAATCAAAGTTCAGATTGAGAACGCCTACAAACGTAAGGAGTGGGATACGCTAAACGAACTGATGACCTTATGTGGTGGTGTTCGTTATGGTAGTGGGTTCGATATCGATGACCTCTACGAAGGATGTGTTAACGAAGTACAGAACGTACCCAACTATTGGTTGAACGATGAGTGGGAGTATGCTGTTAAGAAAGGTATTGTTAACGATTGTGTTAAGATTGAATTTATTGGTTATTAAATAAACTAAATATGAACATTACAAATGAGGGGGAACTCCAAGCAGTTCTCAACTACAAAGTAGGCGATACTGTCCTACATACTGATTTTGGGTATGGTGAGATTTTCCATATCGATGGTACAATGGCAGATATTATGTTTAAAGGTATCTACGAAACAAAGTACCTACCACTATCTGAATTAGTTAACGAAATCGGAAATTAAATTTGGATATATGAAAAATATTTTGTATATTTGTTATCAATTATGACAAATATAAAAGCATTCGTACCTGATTATGATGAACTACTGAAGTGGAGTGAAGAACAGATTGTGAAACGATATCGCAATGTGGAGATACTGATAGGTAGTAGTGATAGCATCAAACACATCAATGAAGTATTAAGTAAACATCATAAAAAATGAAGTTAGATTTTAGAACACGTACATCGTTTTGGCAAACGTTTGTATCTAGTCCAATCACATTGGATGCCGAAGTATTCCGTAATACCACTCCCGCTTTTCAAGGAGAAACGGAAGAAGATTTTTATTGGTTCATTCAGGAGAACCTAAGTAGTTGGGAAGCTGAAGAGTTCATCGATACGAACGAAGAAGTGTTGGGTGATTTGGCAAATGAGCTTTACGATACCTTTGTAGAGTACCCAGGCGAACTGATGTTTGATTCGCGTGAGAAGAGTGAAGAGATTGTTGTTGAGGGTGGTAAGATTAACCCCGAATGGCGTAAGTATAACGGATTCGAATCAATCTATAACGATGAGTAATTATGGCAAAGTTAAAATCTAAATACAAAAGGAAAGAATCAGAACTTATTGATTCTATGATTAAGAGTGGTACTAAAACATTCATCACTCAGATTACTATGGTAGAAACTTCAAAGATGAAGGGATATCAGATATATGAATGTAAGTACGTTGATAGCGGTGCATCCCGTAACGTAAACATTATCGCTATGGATATCACAGATGCTGTAACGAAGTTGGAAAGTATTGTTGGTATGGGAGTACCTGAACAAACTGCTAATTATATGTTGGGAAGTGAAACTCTAAATAAAAAATAATTTATGGCAAATCACGTAATGACATTTGTTGAGGTTCTATCTGATGAACCTAAAGTGTTTGAGAAACTGAAAGAGATGTTCGATGGACACGATTGGCAAACTCTACAGGATACTATGTTCCTATACAACGCGTTGTATGGAAGTAGTGAATATGATAGAGGAGATTATACCGATAAGATTGGTGCTAAGTGGGCATACATTGAGAATGTAGAAGCATATGATGAAGCATTCCAAATGAGTACCTGCTCCGCATGGTATTACATTGAGAACGCAATTGAACGTTTGGGTGAAATCCTATTTGAGATTGATAACGATGTGGTACTTCAATACACATTCGAAGATGAATCACTTGACCCAATTGGTGGTGGTGGTTGGTATAAGAATGAGATGATTACCTATGATGATAACTATGAATGGCCAGATGAAGATGCTGATGATTATGATGAGCAGATGGATGATTTGTGGGAGAACGTTCACCACATCCAAAATGAACTGATGGAAGAAGCAGTACGTGACCTGATGGATGATTATGGGGATGAGTAATCTTTTAACAAATTCGTAACATTAAAATTTGGATAGTAAAGATTCCTTTCGTATATTTACACTGTAACGATTGAGAGAAACAAAGAAACCCCAGAAACGATGATGAACGTTGACCCTCAGATTAAGAAAATGGTGTTGGCATGGCCAACCGATGTGAAGCTGAAATCCATTCGGGATTTGGTCGATGATGGTAAGATTGGAATGGCCATTCAACTTTCTCAGATTATGTTGGATGCTCCGATGAAAGATGGAGGTGTTCCTTCTGAACTGATTCAGGATGCAATGATGGGTTCTAACTAAAAAATGAGTGATATGAATTTTAATGATTTGAATTTTAAACAAAACGAATTGGGTGCTCTCCAAGCGAAGATGGAGTTCGCTAATGGTAATGTACTTAGTGTAGTTGCCGGTAGTGGTATGTACTCCACACCACGAGAGAATCTTAATTCACCAAATGAGTTCTCCACTTTTGAGGTTGGTATCTTTGGACCAGATGGCGGTTGGGCAACTCGAAACTTCTTCCCTAATTGTAGTGATGATGTAATGGGTTGGCAATCGCGTGAAGAGATTAACTCTATCATTGAACTAATTGGATAATGATTCGAATGGCCGGGTGGTGGAATTGGTAGACACGACAGACTTAAAATCTGTTGAACAGTAATGTTCGTGCGGGTTCGATTCCCGCCCCGGCTACTAAACAAAATAACAATGGAAGAAATTGTACGTTACACATTAACTGCGTTTGTAGGATTTATGGTAGGTTCTCTTGCCTATGAAGTTATTAAGTTTATCTACTCTTATATAAAACGAATACGAAGCTAAATATACAATATGCGCCCGTAGCTCAGCTGGATAGAGCATCTGCCTTCTAAGCAGACGGTCACAGGTTCGAATCCTGTCGGGCGTACTAATTTACTAATGGTGTTTATAGCTCAATTGGTTAGAGCACTGGATTGTGGTTCCAGAGGTTATGAGTTCGATTCTCATTAGACACCCACTTAGTTCTTTGACTTACGGATTTTTTTGCGAGTTCTGCACCCCTACATATTCAGCGGGTGTTTTCAACATGGGAATGTAGCTCAGTTGGTTAGAGCAGGACTCTTATACAGTCAAGGTCATGGGTTCAAGTCCCGTCATTCCTACAACCGACCTCTTAGCTCAGTTGGTAGAGCATCACACTTTTAATGTGAGGGTCCAGGGTTCGAGCCCCTGAGGGGTCACTTGCCGATGTGGTGGAATTGGTAGACACGCTAGTTTTAGGCACTAGTTCTTCGGAGTGAGAGTTCGAGTCTCTCCATCGGTACATATACATCCTTAGCTCAGTTGGTTCAGAGCATCTCGTTTACACCGAGAAGGTCGTTGGTTCGAACCCAACAGGATGTACTTCACTAAATAAATTTCAATATTTATATAATAGTAATGATACTAATAAACAATAACTTATGAATTACAAAATCGCAAGAAGATTGTACCAAGCTTTGGAAGCAAAGTACACAGCAGAGATAATGGATGCGAGAGCACGATTATCAGTTTACTTCGAATCCTCTGTAGGAATCGGTGAACACCCACAACTTACTGAAGAGATTGACAACTTAGTTGACCAACTCGCAAACGCAACGGATAAATTGGAAACACTTTCTAAGAACTTCTCAAAGGAGTATGGTAGTGATATCCCAACAACACTCGTTGATAGAGAAGAGAAGGAGTTAATTAAAGGTTAGACTCACAAGCCACTATAGCTCAGTTGGTAGAGCAGCTGATTTGTAATCAGCCGGTCATCAGTTCAAGTCTGGTTAGTGGCTCATACAGAGGAATGCCAGAGCGGTCGAATGGACTGGTCTTGAAAACCAGCGTACTTCACGGTACCGGGGGTTCGAATCCCTCTTCCTCTGCAGGTTACTGTTCTTTGATTTAATAAGGAGAAAAATATGGAAATAACATCATTTATTTTAGGTGTATGTGCTGCTATCGTATTACTGATGGTTGTGGGTACGTTTGTGAATTATGTGAGTGTTAAATCACTCAAAGAGCAACTTGATAATATTAATCAAATGATGATTGATATTGAACGTGATATCTACAATAATGTAGATGATTTGAATAAAGAACTTCACAACGAAGTTGATGAGGTTTACAAAACAATTGATTCCAGGTTTGATAAGTTTGAGAATCGTATTAACCAAAACAAATAATTAATTAACCCATTAAAGAATGGTAACCTTCGGGATGTGGCGCAGTTGGTAGCGCACCTGCTTTGGGAGCAGGGGGTCATAGGTTCGAGTCCTGTTATCCCGACGTTAGAAAAAAAATCCGAAATATATTTGGAAGTTTGAAAAAACTTTTGTATATTTGTAGAAGTTCTTTGAAATAATAATAAAGGCACCTGAAGCATTGGCCGTGTGGATGGTGAGTGTATGACCGAACAATCCCTATCGGAAGAAGGGGATAAGGTACACCTGACACTGAACACGATTCAGTTCGATTGCTCAAATGGGTAATTGAGTTCCGACAGGAAAGAAGGTGGTAGGTTAGGAAGAAAGCTAAACCAATTCTTCTAAGAGCATTGTAAGTACCCGAAAGGAAATCTTACTTTATGACCGAATAATCCTATAATGGGGGATAAGGTACAATCAAAGTCGTTGTGGCGCACTGATGAGATTAACCATCTTAAAGTGAACTCTGAATAAAAGTAAGAGTTGATTGGTATGCGGTATAATTAACCATAAACTAACTTTTCAGAACTGGTATATTCTGATTCACGCTCCTTTATTATTTTTCAAAGATTTTATTTGGATATATGAAAAATGTTTTGTATATTTGTAATCAATGAAATGGGATAGTGTACATATAACCGATAAGATTCACTACTTAAAAGCAGTAGTAGAGAACTCCACCACCGATGGGGGTGAGCAATCACTACACATAGTAAACGCACTAATCACAGGTTCATTGAACACCTTTAGTGGTGATATGGGATTTGAAATACAGAAACATCATATGGATTATATGAGAGAGTTGTGGGATACTCACATCAAAACTCAAAAAGATAATTCTGTGATTGATAAATTGCGAGAGAAGGGTTAAGAGAAACCCGCCTATCAACCAGATAGGAGGAGTTGGGGCAGTTCCAACCTTTCGCTCAAATGCGGGAGAAGAGTTAAGAGAAACTCGCCGTACTTCCAGTACGGAGATGGTGGGGCAGTTCCACCCTTCCGCTCTAATTAAACCAATATGAAAAAGTTTACTAATAGTGATAACGAATCCCAGCAGGGTAAAACTAAAAGGCAAATAATCGATTCTGAAACGTTCGCCATTATTGCTGTTGTTGGGTTGATTCTAACCATTGTGGCTGCCGCCGTATCAAATCTTTTGTACTAATGAGTGCTGAAACTGATATCGAAGAAATCCTAATTGAAGCATATGGGCATGGCCTTAGAGAAGAGGTAATGCAAACTGCTTCTGAGATTATGAAAGAGAATCCAAAGATGCGTAGAGTTGATGCATATCAACAGGCATACTATGAATGGATTAAATGAAACCATCTATTAAAGAGGTAGAACAAGCTATCGACAGAACCAGCATTCTCTATGATTCAATCGTAGGGAATGTTGTACGTCATAGTGTATATAAGTTAGATAAGGAATTCGCTAAACACATAGATGATGTGTTGGATTCTCTAAGTAGAGCACAAAGTAGTTTGAAAGAATATGGAAGCGATATTAAAGTTTAACCTACCAGATGACCATACTGAATTTCAATTTGCAGCCCAAGGGCCAATTATGTATTCAGTACTTTGGGGAATGGACCAATGGTTAAGGGCACAATACAAATATATGCCCGATGAAGAATATAGTGAGGATAGGTATAGAACCTATGAAGAGTGTAGAGATAAACTACGAGAGTTAATGTATGAGAATGGTGTAAATTTTGATTTATGAAGTTAGCAGTAATCGCACATGATGGTAAGAAAGCAGATATGGTATCGTTCGTAATGAAACGATTACCATTCTTCAAACGTAAAGATGTACAATTAGTTGGTACAGGTACAACTGGTACTATGATTATTCATGCTGGTCTAAAAGTAGAAAGAGTGGCATCTGGCCCAATGGGTGGTGATGCTGAGATTGGTGCTATGGTAACCAGAGGTGAGATTGATGGCGTAATCTTCTTTAGAGACCCATTGGATAAACACCCACATGATGTAGATATCTCAATGCTGATGCGGTTGTGTGATGTACACGATGTACCACTCGCTACCAATTACAAATCAGCACATATTATGGTTAAATATTTTGAGAACAAATGAGTAACACATTAGATAAACAATACCAAACACTACTCCAAACTATTTTGGATTATGGTGTAGATAAATCGGATAGGACTGGTACAGGTACCAAATCTATCTTTGGTTACACCTTTCGACATAATATGGAAGAAGGGTTTCCTCTACTAACCACAAAGAAGATGGCAGTCAAAACTATGATGACTGAATTGAAGTGGTTTCTAAAAGGAGATACCAACATTAAGTACTTGGTTGATAACGGATGTAACATTTGGAATGGTGATGCATATAAGAACTTCTTAAAGCATTCAGTACCTCATGACCATCAAGAAACAAAGGAAGAATTCATCAACAAAATCAAAACCGATGATGAGTTTGCTAAGAAGTGGGGTGAGTTAGGACCTATCTATGGTAAACAATGGAGAGACTGGACTGAATACTATGTTGAGAAATTAAATGGTGGTAATCCTATTATAGTTGAGAGAACTAAAGACCAAATCGAAAACCTTATCAACGACCTTAAAACAAATCCGAATTCTCGTAGACATTTAGTATCTGCTTGGAATGTTGGTGATATGGATGAAATGGTTCTACCACCATGTCATTATGGATTCCAATGTTATGTATCAGAAGGTAAACTATCCCTAATGTGGAATCAGAGAAGTGTGGATACATTCTTAGGACTACCATTCAACATTGCATCATATGGTACACTACTCCTACTACTATGTGAGGAGACTGGATATCGACCTGGCGACCTGATTGGTAACTTAGGTGATGTACATCTATATAGTAATCATATAGAGCAAGCAAAGGAACAACTCAGTAGAGAACCTGCTGTACAGCTTCCTGATATTATGTTGAACAATGTTGATGTTTTAAATGGTGAGTTTGATTATAGTATTCTATCTTATGAATGCCACCCACCAATTAAGGCACCACTAAGTAATTAAGTTATGAGTTTGTTATTGTGGTTGACCATTGGTGCTTGTATTATGTTCTTTACTGAATGGATGGTGGTAGAAGTACAAGATAAAGATGATGATTTTAGATTTAATATGTGGCATCGAATCGGTGGGATTGTATTCTGGCCATTGATACTCTTTTGGATTGTATGGGGATTCATACAAGGATTCTTAGGAAGATAAACTTAACAATTTGTTAACATAGGGGGCTTGTATAAGTCCCCTTTTTTTATTACTTTAGTACTGTAATCATTGAGAGATATAGTATGAAAAATTACCAAGCGATTTTAATGGCAGTAGGTGGCATCGGATTGTCCGTGGCTACGATGATGGGTGAACTTCAAAAGGTGATTCCATTTGCCGGAGTTGCCAATGAAATGGGATTCGCATTCATTGGAATAATGATGGGTGTATTGGGTATTGTGGCAATTGACTACCGCAAACTCATCAAAGCTTTGCTTTGAGTTGTTAATAACTTGTTGATAAGTTTAACAATTTTTTAACATTCAGAATTTGGATATATCCAAATTATTTATTACTTTAGTACTGTAATGATTGGGAAAGATAAAAAGAAACATATGAGAGATACAACGAAATATTCATCCTATTGGCTCCGTGATGGGTTGTTCGATGATGATGATACAATCTTAGATAAGGTTGAATCTAAACATTCCAACCTGATGGCTCTTGCGGCTTATAAGAAGGCCATTAGTAACTTTGTTAACATTGTTACCAATGATAATATTCCTGTTACCTTCGATGTGCGTGGTGATAATTCCTATACCGATGGTAAGGAAGTAACCATCTCCGCTAAGATGGATGATAAGGATTTCGATTCAACCGTTGGGTTGGCATTGCATGAGGGCTCTCACATTAAGTTAACCGACTTCAATACTCTTCAGAAAATTCGTATGAACGATATCGGTTTGAGTTACGATTACTACCAACAATTGGCTGATAAGCACTTTGGTGGTGATATCATTCAAACTCAGAATTGGGTAAATGGTTTGGTTAAGGATTTGCTCAATGTGGTTGAGGACCGCCGAATCGATAACTACATTTACACTACTTCGCCTGGCTACAAAGGTTACTACCATGCGATGTACGATAAGTACTTCAACGCTAAGATTATCGATAAGGGATTGAAATCTTCTGAGTATCGTACTGAGGATTGGGAATCTTATATGTTCCGTATCATCAACATCACCAATGAGAATCGTGATTTGGATGCATTGGCTCAGTTGCGTGAGGTATGGAATCTGATGGATTTACGAAACATCAACCGATTGACTTCGACTCAAATGTCTTTGGATTTGGCTGTTGAAATCTTCCAATTGATTGAAGATTCACTTCCACCATCCGAACAACCTGAGCAAGGTGATGGTAATGGCGATGGTGATTCCGATGAGAATCAGCAAGAAGGTGGTGAAGGTGCCGGTGGTGGTGGTGATAACTCCGAAACCAATGGTACTGATAATACCGATGGGCCTGAGAATGATGGTCAATCAAAGCAGGATTCAAATGGTACGGATGATACCAATGGTGATGCAGAGGGTGATGATGTGAAGAGTGGTCGTTCTTCTTACAATCCGAATGGCGCTGGTGGTGATGGTTCTAACAATCAGATTAGTGATAACAAAGTGGATGGTGGTGAGGGAGAACTTTCCGACCGTCAGAAGAATCAACTTCAGAAAGCAATTGAGAAGCAAAAGAAGTTTCAGAATGGTGATACCACTAAGAAGAAAGTTACAAAGAATGATGCATCTAAATTGGATTCTCTGACTAAGGCTGGTGTTGAAGAGAAGTTGGCTGGTAAGGATTACCAATCGGGTCGTTATTGGAAAACCGATAAACAGACACCTGTAATGATTGTTCGTAACTTCAGTAAGAACCTCGTTGATGCCGGATTGCTTGATATGGTTAGTTCATATTCCTATCGTGTGGATAATAATGATGAGGCTGTTCGTAAGGGAATCACATTGGGAACTATTCTTGGTAAGAAGTTGAAGCTCCGTAACGAAGAACGTTCGCTGGTTACTCCTCGAATGAAGAATGGTCGAATCTCTGGTCGCTTGTTGCATGAGTTGGGTATGGGTAATACACAAATCTTCGACCAGACTGTGATTAACAAACATAATCCCGCCTTTGTTCACATCTCTATCGATGCTAGTTCTTCAATGGGTGGTGGTAAGTGGAGTAACTCACAAACGGCTGCTGTGGCAATCGCTAAGGCGGCTTCAATGACCTCCAACCTTGATGTGGTTATTTCCTATCGTTCGATTCAGCAAGGTGGTGGGACACATCAATCGGTTCAACCTTTGATGTTGATTGCATACGATTCTCGTAAGGATAAGTTCTCTAAGATTCAACAATTGTTCAAATACCTTAACCCCTGTGGTACTACACCTGAGGGATTGTGTTTCGAATCTGTGTTGAGTGAGATTACCAACACCAACAAAGGTGTTGATTCTTACTTCATCAACTTCTCAGATGGGTGGCCTGGTTTCTCCAATGGGGATATCGATTATGGTGGTGAAGAGGCTGTTAACCATACCGCCGCTCAGGTCAAAAAGATTCAACAGGCGGGTATCAAAGTTCTCTCCTACTATATTGAAGAAGGTAACTATGGGTACTCATCGATTGATAACTTCCAAAAGATGTACGGTAAAAGTGCAGAAAAAGTGGATGTTACAAATCTGATGGCTCTGACTAAAACATTGAACAAATTGTTTCAATAAACATTTAACAATTTGGTAACATTAGAAATTTGGAAAATTGAAAAATAAGTGGTACTTTAGTACTGTAAGATTGAGAGTTAAACATTAAACAACAAAACATTATGAAATCACAGCGATTTGTTTATTTGAAGGTTGAGCGTGTAGAGAACCAATTGATTTTGGTTGACTCAGCCGGAAAGAAGTTCTTGGTTCCTGAACTTAACGAAAAAGGAACATCACTTTATAAGCGTGCTGTATCGGCCGCTAATAACCCCACTAAGTATTGTTTCAAAGCTCGTGTGAGTGGAAACCTTACTGAAGGTTCTGTGGAGTTTGGACGTAACCCTGGTGAGAAGTTCAATGGGGCTGAACCTGTTACAAACTTCAACCGACCTAATGGTGGTTTGGAACAATATGAGATGAAGGTTACTCCTCAGGCAGAAGTTGCTGAGAAGCCTGTTGAAGAAAACGTTCTTAACTTCATTCACAATGAGGCCGGTGGTTTGAAACCACAGATGCTCTTTATGAATCCTTTGAAGTGGAAGTACCTTATCCGTAACATCATCCGTGGTAAGAACATTATGATGACCGGACCAGCTGGTTGTGGTAAAACTATGGCGGCTAAGGCGGCGGCCAATTCGATTGAAGGTTACAATATGGAAATCTTCAATTTGGGTTCAACGCAAGACCCCCGAGCTACTCTGATTGGAAATACCCAATTCGATACGAAGCAGGGAACGGTGTTCAATCCTTCTCCGTTTGTGAAGGCCATTCAAACTCCAAACACCGTGATTGTGTTGGATGAGATTAGCCGGGCTCACCCTGAGGCTCACAACATTCTGATGACGGTGTTGGATGCCGGACAACGTTACCTTCGATTGGATGAGGCGGCTGATTCGCCTGTGGTGAAGGTGGCTGAAGGTGTTTCATTCATCGCTTCCGCTAACATCGGTAACGAATACACTTCGACTCGCCAACTTGACCGAGCGATTGTTGACCGATTCACCATCATTGAGATGGATACTCTGACTGATGATGAGGAAACCCAACTCCTTCAGATGATGTACCCATCGGTTGATGCCGGAGTTCTTTCCAATGTGGCTAAGATTACTTCGATGACCCGAAACGATTTGAAGAAGGAAACTCCGACTCTTTCGAATTCCCTTTCAACTCGTACTGCGGTTGAGATTGGTTCTCTCCTCTACGATGGGTTCTCTTTGGCTGAGGCTGCTGAAATCACCATTTACCCTCTCTTCGATGATGCCGGTGGTGCTCAATCTGAACGAACGTTCATTAAGCAGTATGTTCAGAAGTTCGTTGGTTCTACTGAAGAAGAGAATCTCTTCAACGTTGAAGATACCAATGATGTAGATATTTCGAATCCTTTCTAAGTTTAATGTTTAATCTCTGAGGTATCCCCCCGAACGGGGGGAATCTCTTACCATTAAATTTGGATATAATAAAAATAATTTGTATATTGAAAATAAAATTATGAAAAACAATACTGAAATTTGTAAAATGGTTATCACAACCCTAAAGGATGATGGGTTCTTTGATAACGAATGGGTTGATGAGAATAAATTTAGACCACGATTCTATAACGCATCAGCTAATGTAGTGTTTGAAAATGAGATTGATGGTTTACAGAAACTACTATCAATTGCAGAACAGGTATCTAAAGATATCATTCGTGAGAATATAGATGATACGCTGGGTGATTTGGTAGATAAGGGGTTGATAAAAACAACTACCACAGAAGATGGTGAGGTTGCATATGAATTAAATAAAGAGTATGATGGAGAATAATAAATCAAACAATGAGAATCTAATTCCAGATGATTACTGGAATTCACTATCGGATGCAGAAAAAGATGCAATGGTTAAAGCAATCGATGAAGCAGAAGAGTATTTTCTACAGAATCCTGAAGAATGGGATTTAATGGATGATGCGTACTACGAAAGTATGCGTAATCGATTTGGTAAGGGGCCAGATGAGATTGGACCTCGCCAATTCAAAACCTATATGAATCGGAACATGCCGATTTGGGTATTTGTAATGCCCGCCGGGCGCCAGCATGATGGTGAGAACTTTGTAAGTTACTATCATGTGATTGCTGAGGATATGCAAGATGGTGAGGTAAATGGGGATTATGCGTTGCTTACAGAGCAAGAATTAGAATCTAAGTATAACATTAACTATAATAATTAAAAAGCAAATTATGAAGTATTACATTGCTAAAGTAAAAGTGGTTATGACCGATGATAAGGGTCGCCAAAAGAAGAACATCGAACAATATTGTGTACACGCAGTATCCGTAACAGATGCGGAAACAAAAGTTCATGCTGAATTTGAAAACGCTGGTGTGGAGTTCGAAGTATCATCTGTGATTGAAACAAAGATTTTGAAGGTCATTAACTAAGGATATGGAACTTGATAAGAAAGCGTTTAAGCGACTCAAAAATAAAGTTCTAAAGAAGTATCCGACCGCATCCACTCAGAGAACTACAGATGGTAAGTACTTCGTTTCAGATGGTACAGGCAATCTATTGTTAGAAGAGTATATGATACCACCGCAGTCAACTGTGACTGCGGCTTGGTATTGGATGGCAGAAACGATGCGTGTGAATCAGAACATCGAACGTACTCATCCAAATAGAATGGATATTGGAACTTTTGAAAAAAAATTCAATAGGATTTCTCAAAGAAACCGACGGTAATATAGGTTCATTAAACTTTATTTTATATTTATTGACAAATAGTTCAACATATAAATTATTGTTAAAATGAAAAGGTATTCAGGAAAGCCGAGAGGTAGAGTAAATATGGGTGGAGCAACCCATGAAAAAGATAGAGAACGTTTGAAAAGTTTAGGTAAAAACTACAACTCAATTGATTTTGAGATGAGTGATAACCTTACAGAAGCGAACTACAAAGATAAGTCACAGCCCATTGGTACATTGGTTGTTGGAAATCGTAGTGTAGATTTGACTTGGTCTGAGTGTAATAAGTTAATGCAAACTTTATCTGATGCTCAACTTATTCACAAACGTAGAATTCAAATGGGTTTGTTTCAGTAACAAACTAAGTAATGAAAGCATCTGAGTTATTCAAAGAGTTAGGTTTAGGTGATGAGGAACTAAACGAAGCTAGGGAGTGGGTGAACTACAAACACTTTTCTAAAACTGTTCCTGATATCCTAACTCTGAATGAATACTTAGAAACGATTTACAAACACATTGTTGAAAAAGATGCTAAGCCACATAAGTGGTTCTCCGAAAGGTATATGGTCGAACGTTACCTTTCATCTGATGTGGTGGTGGGTGATGAGTATATTTCTAAATTTAATGAACGAGTTTCGAAAATAAAAGAACGTACAAATCAACTACCACCACATATAACAGAGTTCTTCAATCTAATGGAGAACACTATCATCACAAAGAAGCGAGCACTCCCAAAGGAATGTTTGGTATTTCTCAACGAATTGTATAAAGGAAAGTAATAACGTTAACTATTTATAATAGGATGAGTTTACAATACATAGATGAACCATATAGAACGGAGATAGTGGAGATACTATCAGATAACGCTGATAGTGAGATGCTCTATCAAAGATTAAAGGTGTATCTAATTAGTCAACCTTATTTCAAACACTTCACAAGTGAACCCGCTTGGCTTACAAAAGAGATTATCAAAGATTTTAAAAAGGGGAGATGAAAATGGCAAATTCTGAATATTGGGATGAAGCGGAATTCAACTTCTTCAGTACATTGGAGGATGTTGATAAGTTACTATACATCTATGATTTGATGATTGGCGAGTTCGTATATGAATACGAAGGTAAGGATGGTACGTTTGAATTTGATTTTGAACCAGAAGATGAACTCCAAGAGAATCGAATCGATGTTAGAATGGAATTCGTCCGTGATGAGATTTCTGATAAGATTGTTTTAACAGGAACAACCCTATCTGTTTTAGAGAAAGTAGCGACTGATTTAATGTTAAATGGTATGTTACTTATGAATCGTACAGTTGAGTTTACCAAATTTGAACCTTGGGAAGTTCAACTAAGTTATGACCTCATCGGTAATGCTAATCCTATATCTGTAAACTGACAATCTGTCATATCAAACTAAATTAACCTGACATTATTTCCGAAATACCTAATTGGTATGAGATTGGTAATAGTATAGTTGTATATGTTTAATTAAAATAGGATAGATATGTTTTTACAACTACACAAAACAATGTTAGATGATTTATTTGATTTGCAAGAACGAATTGTAAGACCCGAATTGAAATCTGATATGAAGATTGAAGATGATACTTTGATTATGAACTTCGATGTTCCAGGATTCTCTAAGAAGGATTTTAAGATTACAGTAGAAGATACCACATTGGTTATTGATGGTACTACTGAAACTCGTAAGTTCTTTAAGAGTTACAAACTTCAGAAGGATTGGGATATCGCTAAGATTGAAGCTAAGGTTAAGGATGGAGTCCTCACCATCACCATCCCAAAGCGTGAAGAGAAGAAAGCAAAGTTGATAACTGTTGATGTTAAGTGATTGTGCTCAGTAAAGAGATTCTCAATGTATCGGATAAGTTATGGATAGTACAGCGTAAAATTAGGATAGACCACAATCCAGTTGTAGAGGTATGGCGACGTCATTTGTGTTCGGATAAAGTTTTTAAGAAAGAACCCTACTATTATTTTTGTGAAGAGATTGTGGATGTAATTCCGATAGAAGAGAATTAACAATTATTTAACAGAGGGGGGCTTGTATAAGTCCCCCTTTTTTCGTACATTTACATAGTAAACAAAAGAACAAATTATGGGAAATTTAGGATACGCTTGTATCAATATGACGCTTGGTAAAAAAGGTATTACCACCAATCGTAGTATGATTAAACGAACCTTCTTAGAGAAGGGTATTCCATATGCATCTGAACTCAGTATTCAGAACGTAAGGGATTTAATTGAGATTATCAAATGGAACGAACAGAACGATATTAAGTTCTTTAGGATGAGTTCTAATGTGTTCCCCTGGTCATCTGAGTATCCGCTATCATCATTACCCCATTACGAACGTATTAAGAATCTATTGGCTGGTGCTGGTAACTTGGTTGATAAGTATGGTCATCGTATCACATCACATCCTGGCCCATTCAATGTATTAGTATCACCCAATGAAAACGTAGTTAAGAATACCATCACAGACCTTTCTATACATGGTGAGGTGTTTGATATGATGGGGTTATCTCGTACTCCTTACAACAAACTAAACATCCACTGTAATGGTGTGTATGGTGACAAACAATCTGCTATGGATAGGTTTTGTAAAAACTTTGAGAGGCTGCCTGAATCCGTACAAACACGTTTGACTGTAGAGAACGATGATAAGGCTAGTATGTACTCAGTAAAAGATTTGATGTACATACATGAACGTATTGGTATTCCAATTGTGTTCGATTACCACCACCACAAATTCTGTACAGGTGGTTTAACTGAAGAGGAAGCTCTCAAACTAGCTGCTAGTACTTGGGGAGATATCAAACCAGTTGTTCACTACTCTGAGAGTAAATCACTACATGAGAATAACGAATCGATTAAACCACAAGCGCATTCAGATTACATCTCTGAAACAATTAATACTTATGGTCTTGATGTTGATGTAATGGTAGAAGCCAAAGCTAAGGAACTAACGATTTTGGAATACAAAAGAGTTAGGACATAATAAGTGGTTTGGCCTGGTTTAGTATTAATTCTAAATATTTCAATATTTATATTCAGGGGTTATGGGGTTGGTAACAACCTCATTCTTCTTATAAAAGAATTTGTAATAAATACAATTCAGGAAATTAGTAAAGTGTAAAATATGAAATTTTTTAACAAATTTTTTTCAAGAAGGTTCTGGTTCGGTACATTGATGGTACTATCCACCTTATCATTGGCAGCTACCGCTGCGTACTACTCTGTGTTTGGATTGAGTTCATTATTCGCTGGTGCTAAAACTGAAGTAATCATTATGGCATCTGCATTAGAAATTGCTAAACTAATAGTAGCATCATACCTACATAACAATTGGAAAAAGATAGGTGGGCTACTTAGAGTTTATCTAACAATGGGTGTAGGAATCCTAATGATTATAACATCAGCAGGTATCTATGGGTTTCTAACATCAGCATACCAAACTACTGCGGACCAACTAACGGTTGTTGAAAAACAAACTGAAGTGATTGATATGAAACGTACTCGATTCACAGAGCAGTTGGATGGGTATAAGGTTGAACGTACTCAACTTAATCAATCTATATCAGAACTTACTAAAGGATTATCTAATAACGTTATTCAGTACAAAGATTCTGAGACTGGTGAGATTATTACTACAACATCATCATCAACTCGCAGAGTGTTAACTGAACAATTGAACGATATGAAATCTCAACGTACTATCGTATCCGAGCGTATGGAAGCTCTAACCGATTCAATCACTAAATTAGATTTACGGATTTTAGATTTAGAATCAAACAACGAAGTTGCAGCTGAGATTGGACCACTTAGATATATGGCTGAGATTACGGGTAAGCCAATGAGTATTATTGTTAACTGGTTTACTCTATTAATTGTGTTTGTGTTCGACCCACTAGCCATCGCTATGGTTATTGCGGTAAACAAATACATTGGTAAGGAAGAAAGTCAAGTAAATGAAACCGAATACTTGACTTCTTCTAAAAAAAACAAAGAACGTTTAGATAAAGCAATACGTGAAATAAAGGATTGGGAATCTCAAATCAAAGAGAATGAAGAGATACTTGCTACCAAAAAAACACATCAAGAAGATAAGGTTACCAAAGAAGAGTTTATGAAGCAATTGGATGATGTGGAAGAAGGTATTAAGCAGAAAGAGGATAATCTATATAGAGGTTTTAGAAAACCATATACTGGTGGAGTTGGTTCTACCAAAGAATGGGGTCCTGACTCTGAAAAGAAATAATCTAAAAAGCTTGGATAATTCAAAATTAATTCGTATATTTGAATAATATTTAAGTATAAACAAAGTTATAAAGTAAAAGTAGATGAGTGATTTATACAATAATGGTCGTAACACCACAGCAGGTGATGTACAACCAAACTATGAAATGAATACACAATCAGATTCTGAACGTGATAAGTGGTTTCAGGAGTTTAGAGAATTTGATTATGGTCTTGATATATCAAACAACCTAATCTTAATCCAAGATGAAATTGGTATGGGGTTACTATTCGATATCGTATCCAAAGTTAGATTGTTGAGAAAGATTAATCCTGATATGGATTCAATTACTATATTGTTAAACTCACCAGGTGGGGATGTAGTTGAAACATTGGGATTGATTGATTATATCCGAACCCTAAAAGATACGGATGGTATTAAAACCAATATTGTATGTAGAGGTTCAGCAATGAGTGCAGCTGCATTACTACTCGCAGCAGGAACAGGTCTTAGAGCCGCATCAAAGCATTCTAAGATTATGGTACACCAACTTTCATCATTTACCGCTGGTAAGTTATCGGATATTAAATCCAACGCAAAGTTCGCAGAACAATTGGAAGATGATTGTAACTCTATTATGGAAGAGTGTACAAAGAAAGATAAGAAATGGTGGGAAGAGAATCAACAAAACGACTACTTCTTATCAGCAACAGATGCATTAGAATTAGGAATCATAGATAAAATAATTTAAGATATGGAATTTAGTTACAAACCTTTAGGGGACAGAGTTGTCGTAAAAATTGTAAAACGACACGATGAGAAAACATCAGGTGGATTGTACAAACCATCTGGTTCAGATACCACAATGTTGGGTGAAGTTGTTGCAGTTGGTAATGGATTATTTACTCAGACTGGAGATTCAATCCCAATGACCGTTAAGGTGGGTGATACAGTTCTTTTAGAAGGAACTGGATTCAAGCACAAAAATGGGAAAGAAACATACCACATTTACAGAGAGAGTGAATTACTATCAGTATTAAGTGAAAAATAAAAAGTTATGATACACATTTTAGATGAAAACCAAATCAAAGATAACTACGAAAAGTTTCGTAAGTTAATCAACCAAACATTTACAGGCGAACGGTTGGATGCGCTGAATAAGATGTACGACCATCTTGAGAATAGAATCATTCTAACTCCCGCATCTTCTACTGAGCATTTCCACAACGCATTTGCTGGTGGGTACATTGACCACGTATTGAGAGTAACTCAAAACGCAGTTAAGGTATTCAATTTGTACGAAGAGATGGGTATGGGTATTGGTGATTACGATAGAGAAACCGTAATCTTTACAGCACTACATCACGATTTGGGAAAGGTTGGTAATGCAGATGAAAGTTGGTATATTCCAAATGATTCACAATGGCATGTAGAGAATCAAGGTAAAATCTACAAAACCAACCCATCTATGCATTGGATGAATCTAAACGATAGAACTTTCTGGATGTTGAACCATTTCGGAATTAAGATTTCAGAGGTTGAATATTTAGGAATCAAACTTACTGATGGGCTGTATGATGATAGCAACAAAGAGTATTATATCGCATACAACAAAGATAACTCACTCAAAACATCATTACCATTCGTAATGCATCAGGCAGATATTATGGCTGCTAGATATGAGAATGAAAGATGGATGAAGATGAAGCAGGGTGAAGTTACAACAAAGAATGTTGGTGGTAGACCAACTAAGAAACAAAAGTTAGAAAACGTAAAGATGCCGGAGAAGATTGATTTCAAATCTATCTTTGGTGAAGTAGAGGAGGCATAAGTATGATACTAACTGTAGTAATATTATCAGTTTTAACCTTAGTATTCGGATACACAACATATAACTTGTTGCGTAAGAACGAACGATTAGAAGATGATTTAAACGAATCGGATAAATTTATCGTATCTATTTTTGATAATCTTGATAAAGCATATGAGAGATTACAAACTGTCGATAGGTTGGGTTCATTTGAGGCTGATGATGAAAGTGGTTTTATCTTTGATAAGATTAAAACCATCTTAGAGGACATAAATAATGAATATAACCTAAATGGCGAAACGCAGACGGAAACGGAGTAAAAGATATTTCACAAAGATTACGGAAATCGCAATCAACGCTTACAATAATTGTGAGGACCAAAATCTAAAGAATAAAATCTATAATCGATTCATTCACTATCCATTTGATAAGTTAGCTGAGAATGTAATCCATACCTACAAAACTTATTACTTTGATGTACCATATGAGGATGTAAAGGCGAGTGTGGTTGCATTTCTTAATGAGAAGATTCACAAATTCAATGGAGATAATGGGAGAGCATTCTCATACTTTACAGTAGTTGCTAGAAACTACCTATTTAACGAAAACAATGCCAACTACGCTAGAATGAAAGCTAGAGAAGATATAGGCGCAATTGATACTTCTCGAAACATAGTTAATGAAGTTGTAGAGCAGAACTTAAAAGAATCTAAATCAGATTTTATAGACCACTACACCAGATGGGTTGATTATCATCTATATGAAATCTTTCTTAAAGATAGAGATAGAGCGATTGCCGATTCAATAAATGAGTTGTTTAAGAATAGAAATGATTTATATTCGTACAATAAGAAAGCACTCTACATACTTATTAGAGAACGAACTGGAGTACATACTCAATACATAACTAAGGTAGTTGGTAAGTTGAAACTAATATATGTAGAGTTGTATTCAGAGTATAATAAAAAAGGACATTTGTCTCTCAAATATAAACTAAAGGATAACAATGGATAAGGATACTGAATTATTCAAAGGTAAAACATTCGCAGATATCATGTCAGATGTTTACAACAATTCTAAAAAGAAAGATAGGCAGTTAAAGCTTCTTATTGCTCAATTAGAACCATTGGTAAAGAATCTACAAGATGCCACTGTAATTGTTCCTTTGATTAAGGAGTATATGGAAGTATCCATTAAAAACGATGAGCAGATTGTTAAACTCGCTGCCATCGTCCAACGTATGATGAAGGATGCTAACTCAGGTGAAGATGGTGGTTTGTTGTTAAGTGAAGAAGAGAAAAAACAACTGATGGAAAATGCAAAAGCGATTGATGCTAAGATTGAATCCTTAAACGAAGATGGGGATGAGTAATGTTGCAAACGGGCACAGTTAAAAAAATCGAATTAAACGATAAAGACCCTTTAGATTTATACGCTATACAGGTTTATATACCTGGAAACGTAAACAATCAGATAAAGGCGTATCCATACGATTTATCTATACAGAAAGTACCATTGATTGGTGAATCGGTGGTACTTATTCAAGGTAAAAGTGCTACTTCTAATCCGGGTATGAGGTATCAAAGTACAACGTACTATTATCTCAATCCAATTTCACTACAAAAAAATATACATTCAAATGCGTTGCCGGGTGGTAACATATTATTAAAGGGAGCGAAAACCGCTGCAAAGTATGCAACTGCTGCGGTTGGTGTTCCTGGCATTGGTGGTGGGGGTAATTCTGAACTTGGCGACGGATTCGCTGAACGAACTGATGTAGCATCATTACAACCATTTATAGGAGATGTACTACTACAGGGTAGATTTGGACACTCTATGAGATTTGGGTTTACACCCAAACCAAGAAAAACTTCTAAGAAGCCAAGCTGGTCGGCAACAAAACCTGCCGACCCAATTACCATAATATCTAATGGTAGGAAGAAGTCAGGTACTTTCAATAAATTTATTATAGAAGATGTTAATGATGATTTATCATCAATTTGGTTTACATCATCACAAAAGATTTCATTGAAACCGGCGCAACGTAACATAGGTGATAATGTTAAGAAGCAATCTATGTTCACAGAACCAACCATCATCTTAAATTCAGATAGATTATTTCTAAATGCAAGAGATGAGAGAGTAATTATTGCCGCTAAAAAAGATATTATCAACTCCACACCAAAGTGGGCTATGGAGATGGATAAGTTCTTTAACCTTATGGAAGATTTGGTAAGTGAGTTGGTAGACTTAACCTCAGCAAAAGCAACATATACAACTGGTGTAGGCCCTACAGGCCCTGCTACAAACGCAGCTAAGGTTAAGAAGATTTTTGATGAACTAAAAAAGATGAAACAATAAAATGCCCGCACTATGGCCAGCATTCCAATCCAGCGTAGCTCCTTACTTAGATGATGTTAAGACGGAGAAAACTTTAAAGCAAACTGCTAAGAAGATTGCTGATGAGTATCACAAAGCTGTTGCTACTGCCAACATAATATTAATACCTGGAAACATACCAATGAAACGACCATCTTCAAAGGGTATTGAAGATGCTATAGCCGATGCGTTGGAGAAGATTTACAAATCGGAAAAGAAACCAATGCCATCACACTTTACACCTTGGGCTAACGAATTGGTTAAGTATTGGAGTAATGTTGAGTTTAGTCCAGCACCACCTCCTGTAGCACCACCACTCATACCAAATCCAACATTGTTGGCTACTCCAAACAAAATTAACAAAGTTTTAAATGGGGGTGTAGCCGCAACAATTCAATCAGGATTATTTGCAGCTTGGAACAATCCACCTGTAAGTACACCTATGGGTAATATTATATGTGGAAAGATGATTACAACATTCACAGCACACTTAGCTAGTATTAGTGGAAAGTATGATGGGGCATTACCCCCACCATCACCACCAACACCCACACCATTTCCTTGGGTTGGTGTAGTATAAAACAAAACAATTCGATATTTATATAAAAAGAATAAATTATGAAAGCAAAAGATTTAGCACAATTATTAGAAGTAATCGTTCGTAAGGTAGTTCGTGAGGAACTTAAACCCATTTTGTCTGAAGTGAAAAAATCATCAAAGCCGATGATTAAAGAAACTACACCTAAGAAGCGAGTGGTTAAAAAAGACCCTCTTGATGTAGAACACATCTTTGAAGAAAGAACTACTGAAAAACAAACATTTACTAAAAATTCAATGTTGAACGATTTGCTAAACGAAACAGCTAACGATGGTGAGTGGCGTAATATGGATTCAATGTACACATCAAATCAAGCACAAGGATTTGATAGAGCACAAATGGCATCTGCGTTGGGATATGGTGAGCAGAGTGTGATACCAACTACAGATGTTGATGGTAAACCAGTTGATATGGCTACATTACAATCGAGTGGTGTTGCTGATGCATTGACAAGAGATTACTCAGGATTGATGAAAGCCATCAATGCTAAGAAGGGGAAATAATAAATGGCTAAGCAGAGAAAAGAATATTTCTACAACCCAATAGATTTTGAACCAGATGTAGCTGTCGGAGTTAAATTACCATTTGGTAAACCCAACGGACTATTCTCACAAAGTTATACGACTGAAGAGCAGGCTGTATCCAATCTAAAAAATCTATTATTGACCAGAAAAGGTGAGCGGGTATTTCAACCTGAATTTGGGTCGGATATATATTCTCTTCTGTTTGAAAATATAGATATCAATATCGAAAGTAAAATGGTAGATACCTTAACTGGAGATATTAACTTTTGGTTACCATATATAGTTATTGATAATATAGATGTTGAAGCAAATCAAGATAGAAATTCAGTTAGAATTGAACTAAGGTTCAGAGTTACAGAACAAGGGGCTAACCAACAGATTATAATCTTTGTTGATTCTGAAGGGGCTGTAATAGAATAAGGTAAACTATGGCAAAAAAAGTAAAATCAGATTTAGTACAAAAGGATGTATCTTTTTTGGGTAGGGACTTTGGTGAATTCAGAAAAAATCTAATTGAGTTCTCAAAGAATTACTTCCCAAATACATACAACGATTTCAACGAATCATCTCCTGGTATGATGTTTATGGAAATGGCATCATATGTGGGTGATGTACTATCGTTCTATACAGATACACAACTACGAGAATCCTTACTAACCACAGCTGAAGAAAATGCTAATCTTTTTCAGATTGTAAGTTCATTGGGATATCAACCCAAAAATATTGTACCTGCATCAGTAACATTGGATGTTTTCCAATTAGTACCATCTAAGGGTAGTGGTGATAATGTAAAACCCGATTATGATTATGCTATGGTTTTAAGTGAGGGTATGGTTGTTGGTTCTACTGATTTTTCAGATGTAGAGTTCACAACTCTATCAACGGTTGATTTTGCATACTCATCATCATACAGCCCAACCGAAGTATCTGTTTATCAAATTGATGAAAACACAAATGAGCCGGTATATTACTTACTAAAAAAACAAGTAAAGGCAACAAGTGGTAAAGAGGTTGAAAAAACATTTACATTTGGTTCACCTAAGATATACGATAAAATTAAAATTGTAGATGAAAACATCATTAGAGTAAAGAGTATTTACGATTCAGATGATGATAAGTGGACACGAGTACCATATCTTGCACAAGATACTGTGTTTGAACAAATCGAAAATAATGAAGATAACTCAACTCAATATAGCGAATACAGTGGTAACACACCATATCTATTAGAACTAAATAGAGTTCCTAAAAGATATATAACCCGGTTCGAAGATGATGGAGTTATGGTTATACAATTTGGAGCTGGTGTATCCGCAAATGCTGATGAGGAAATAATTCCAAACCCAGATAATGTTGGTTCTCAATTATACACCGAACATCAGAATTTGGATTCTTCATTAGACCCATCTAACTTCTTATACACAAAAACGTATGGAGCAGCACCATCGAACACAACGCTTACGGTAACTTATGTGGTTGGTAATGGTATTGTAGATAATGTACCAGCTAAAGATTTGGTAAACATACTATCCAGTACAACTACGTTTAAAAATGAAATCAATCTTAGTACAGATGTAGTTAATTTTATGAGGAGTTCATTAGCGTGTACAAACCCAGAAGCAGCCATTGGTGGTAAGAGTACGGAAACCAATGATGAGATTAAACAAAACGCAATGGCATTCTTTGGAGCACAAAACAGAACTGTAACCAGAGAAGATTATGTAATGAGATGTTATGCTATGCCACCACAATTTGGTTCGGTAGCAAAAGCATATTTGGTACAAGATTACCAATTAGAAAATTCTAAATTGGACGGGCAACCAATCAGTACTGAAATACCAAACCCATTGGCGTTGAATCTATATACATTGGGGTATGATAATAATAAGAACGTAGTACCACTAAACCCAGCTACAAAATACAATCTTAAAAACTACATATCATATCATAGAATGTTGACAGATGCTGTAAACATAAAAGATGCACATATTGTAAACATTGGTGTTGATTTTGAAATCATAGTACTACCTGATTACAACTCAAACGAAGTACTACTAAGAGCAATCAATAGAATGAAAGAGTATTTTGATATTGATAATTGGAGAATCAATGAACCTATCAATCTATCAAATGTTTATATAGAGTTAGATAAGGTAGAAGGTGTACAAACTGTAGTAAGACCTGATAGAGATGGTAATGGTGGTTTACAAATATATAATAAATTTAATGGTAATTATTCACCAAACAAATATAGCACATTAACAGCTACTAAGAATGGTATTATATACCCACCAAAAGACCCATCAATCTTTGAAGTGAAATTCCCTAATTCAGATATTAGAGGGCAGGTTGTAACACAATCATTCTAAATGAGGATAGATTATGATTTATAGAATATACGGACAAAAGGATTCTACAATATACGAACAATCTGCTCGTAAACAACAGAACACGGGCAAGGATGAGATACTAGAGGTAACTAAATTTTTTGATGAGCTAACCAACACCAGTTGGATTGGTAATAGTAGAATACTCACTCAATTTGATTTAACACCAATATCACAATCTATTGTTGATGGTGATATAGTAGGTTCAAAAAAATATTATCTAAACCTAACTTCTACAGAAGAGACTGAGATTCAAGCTGAATATGATTTGAATGTATATCCTATATCTCAAAGTTGGACTGAGGGTTTAGGGCAGTTCTATGACCATGTGAAATGGGATGATGGTGTAACGTGGCAATATAGAAATGATGATACGTTATGGGGTGTTGGTGGTACTCAAATATTTAATGGTATCAGACGCGCTTTAATTCCAACGAAAGGAATTGTACTATACGAAGGATTTACAGATGATACTGGTTCAATATACTTAACCGAATCTATAAACGATATACGTGGTAACGAACCATTCGCATACTTAGATAACAATAAGTTAATAATATCAGCATCTAACTACGCAGGAACTACATTAGTGTTTCCGGCATATATGTCGTCTAGTGTATCATACGATATACAATTTCAAGTGGACCCTGGAGACTTTGATGATATTGCATTTAGAATTAAAGACCCAAATGGTGTACTGAAAACAGAAGAAGATTATGAAAATATGGTAGGTAGGATTACTACCGCATCAACACAATCCTTTCAAGTATCCGCTGAAGATACTGGTGTGCATGAGTTAAGATTTACATTCTTTGATGGAAGTGGTGATGGTAATACTACTACAGGTTCTTTCGATGAGATATATGTTACTCAAGCAGGAGATTTTATTGTATGGGAAACTTTTACAACAAACAAAGGTGGATTTGAATTAAGAAATGTAGTAAAAGAAACATTGGATTCGGATGTTAGAATGTTTGCCTCAGAATCTAAACTAAACCTATATTCTAATAATGGGGGCGGTGATGCATCGTACATTGTGAATATGACAAGTTCTTTAAAGTACATCATATCTGCATCACTCACTCCTGGTGATTTTTCATCTATAGATTTTACATTATACGACCCTAATGGTTTAAATACACGACAGGGTATTACTAATTTAACATCATCGTTCACATCAACAGATACACAGAAAATTGAGTTTACACCAGAAGTTGATGGTAACTATATATTTGCATATACATACTATAATCCAGATGGAACAGCTGCTACGGGTTCGTTGGATGATTTCAAAGTAGAATACTCAGGTTCAATTGAAGCTCGTGAAATTAGTGAAGCGGGATACTATAAAAACTCAGGTGGTGGTACGTGGTACACATCATCCATAAATAATACTGCGTATTCTCAAACATTTACTAAGTACAACTCAAACTTAAATGTTGAAGTAACCGAATACGTTAATGATTGGATGAGTGGTAGTAGACCGAATAATGGTTTCATTATAAAAAGACCTACAACTCAAGAAAACGGAGAAGTTAGATATGGTTCATCTAAATTCTTTTCAAACGATACTCATACAATCTATGTACCAACCTTAGAGGTAAGGTGGGATGATAGCTCATTCTCAACAGGTTCACTAAGTGAGTTAACTGCTGATGATATAACGCTGTATATGAAAAATCTAAACTCTGAATACAAAGAACTATCTAAAGCCAGAATACGAGTTGTGGGTAGAGAAACATATCCTCAGAGAAGTTTCGTAGATTCTAATCCATACACCACAATTAAATATCTACCTCAAACTACTTATTACCAGGTTAGAGATGTTGATACAAATCAAGTGTTGATTCCTTATGATACATCCCACACAAAGGTGAGTTGTGATTCAACAGGAAACTACTTTGATTTTTGGTTCAATACACTTCAGCCAGAAAGATACTACCAATTCGAATTCAGAGTGGATAGAGCTGGTAAGAAACAATATTTTGATGGGTTCATATTTAAAGTGGTTAGATAATGCCGGAACAGAATACAGATAATATTTTACAAAATGTAAATAAGCGTGATATCAAACGTAACACGTCAAATCAGATAGTGTCTTATACTCTTGAAGATGATTCTAATTTTGAATATGGAATACACAAAGTAGATGGTATAACTCAGAGATATGATAGGCAAGTTTATACTCGAGCTATTGATACATTATCAAATGAATTAATTGTTGATTTGCCGGATGTACCATTAGAAGCAATTGAAATCAATTATGTTGCCGAAGCCAACTTATATGTAAATGGCCAAGCAAACGAAGTTGATGATGGGTTTGAAGATATCTTTAGTGGTAGATACGAACTTACGAACGGAACCCGAACACATACGGGGTGGAAAGATACACATACAATAAATCCAACATTTTCGAATGCAGACACGCGCGCAGCGGGATTCTCATTTCAGGGATACGATACTATTCCATTTGATAAAGCAGTGTTTGGTCCTGGACTTGAAGAAGGTGGATATCGTATTACTAAAGAACTAATCGAAAGTGGTAAGAACCTCAGATTCCAAGTTAAGATTGGAGTAGCTAACGAAAGTAATAATTCTCAGAACTTTCATCTAAGTTTTAATCGAAAGAGAAAACCAAACGATGTAAGAACAACGTTATCAGAAGAATTTGTTTCAGTAGGTTCACCCCAATACCCATTCATTCAAACAACATATGATTTAATGAATAACCAAATGGTGGAACATGATATATGGGAAGTTCAAGCCAAAGTAACAGCTTATCAAGGTGTATTCCTATGGGGTGATAAAGCCGTATTTAATGTAGAAGTATTTGGAGATGAAATCTCTGCAACCGACTGGGGGCCGAATGGTAATGTGGGTAATGATGATTTTTCAAATGTACCACCACCACAATTCCCAATGGGGTCAACACGATAATGATTATAGGTGAAAAATGGCAATAGATAGATTTCAAAATACAGATATACTAATCGCCTCAAAAGTTCCTGTTAACAGAGTACAAACTTATGAGATAGATGATTTAGCGAACCTATCACCAGTAGAGTTTACACTAAACCAATCTTCCTATGATACACAAACCATAACAGAAAAGCACATATATTCAGCTGATACATTGGTAGCATCTCTTCAAGAAGTATTAACCTATGAACAAACGGATAGTGGTACAAATATATTAGTTAGTCCTGAAGCAGATATACGAACCGCAGGATTGGGTGCTGGGTACTATAGTGTTGTTTATAACTTTGTTAAAGCAAAAACACCAGAACTCAGAATTGTAAATGTTAGTTCAGATTTAACTGAAATAGAATTACAGGTTGATAATCCAAATTATAATCTTCAGGGATTATTTGATAGAATTAACTCACAGCTATCAAATAATACTACTATATCAGAAATGGGTTTAAACTTTGGTAGTAATGATATATCGATAATAACCGATGTTAGTTTTCATAACAATCCAAGAGAGGGAGAGCGTGTTGAGAATGTATATTATCCATTAGATGAATTTAATGGTGAAGAAACACGATTTGTACCATCTAATGAAGGTAGGGACGTAAACCAATGGATTGAATTCTATAAAAATAAGAAGAATAATGCATATGGTAACCTAGTATATAAAACAACTGGTAGGAGTGCAAAATTCAATCTTAGATTGGATGATAGTGGTAACCCATACTATGAAATAGAGAAAGATTCATCAAACGAACCAATATATTACACATCAGTAAACGCAAGTGAGCCAGATAGAGAGTATGATGTTCCTGTGGCGGAGTACTACAATAGACCGCCTATTAACGCTTCTAATCGTGCTATATCTTGGTTTACACAATATAGTAAAGTTAGATTTTACTCACCTGCGTTCAAGCAGAATGAAATGAAATCAATCATAGTTAAGTTGTATAAACCACTACCAGATGGATTCCTATCCAGAAGATGTACTATAGATGAGATAATCAGAGAATCATACATAGATAGAGTATTAGCATACGATACTGATGTGAAATCAGAACAAGAGAACTTCTCAGCACCAAACTTTAAGATTGATATGGGTAACTATGGAAAATCTAATGGTACTGATTTAAAGAGTTGGAATACGTTGTTGGATACTAATCTAACTACATCTCAAAAAATTATAGATAAGTATATAAGTTCATCATTTGGTGGTACTGATTTAAATATTGATTACACATACTTTGGTAACTTTGTAAAGTACTCATCGGCTGTAGAGCGTGTTAACAACTTTAAGTATAAACTGGAGTTGATTGAATCATACAATGCACGAATTTCTGATTTGAATTCCGTAAGTGGTTCTGAAGCACTGACTAACATATCACAATCTATTACTCGTAGAGATAACGTAGTTAGTGGTATGGATGGTTGGGAACGTTGGATGTACAATGAATCAGAGGGTTCTTTATACACTCATTATAGTTCATCGAACTATCCATTAGAACCTTGGCCAAAGAGTAGTACATACCCAAATGTTAATTATAGTGTAACCTCATCCGAAGGTATTGCAGCATACAATGGGTTGATTGATTCAGCAAGTATTTACGATGCACTTAACGATGCGAGATTAACAAAAACAATTCCAGCATCAATCACAGAAGATGCACTCAACCAAGAGTATGTTTTGTTTATTGATATGATTGGACACCACTTTGATATTACGTGGAGTTACATCAATGCGTTAACTTCAATTAACGAAAGAGAAGAACACCCATATGATGGTATGCCAAACAACCTTTTGTATGATGTGGCAAAAACAATGGGTTGGAGATTAACTCACGGAAAAGATACATCTGATTTGTGGGAGTTTGGATTGGGAACTGATAAATTTGGGAATACACCCAATAGTGGTTCACTTCCTACTAAACCTCACGAACAAATTAACAATGAAGTTTGGAGAAGAATTGTTAACAACATTCCATACCTACTGAAAACCAAAGGTTCTGCTAGAGCTGTAAAGGCATTGATTTCAACATATGGTATTCCGCAAACATTCCTATCAATCAGAGAATATGGTGGGCCTGTAATTGAAACTGATGTAAGACCATATTGGGAGCATGATAGATATGTTTATCATTTGAGGACGGGCCCTACAAATAATTATATAAGTGTTCCGTGGAATAAGATAGATGATGTTGATGGAGATAACAATCTAATCGGTTCACCAAAAGGTATAGATGTAGTAGAATTACAAGTTCAACAAGATATCAATCGTAGTACAGCAATTCTTCAAGTTGGACCTGAGTGGGGTGTGGTGTATGAAAGTACATCATCAGCGGCCACATATACGAGGGGTAATATTCATTTTTATCTAAGTGGTAGTAATGGATACAAATCGGCATCCATTACAGATGTTCCTCTTTTTGATTCCAAAATGAGCACGTTGATAATTGAAAGAGAAAACTCAACTGATGATGCAACAAAAGATAACACATACAAATTACAATACAGAAGAGCACATAAGGATAGAATTACTATAAGTGAATCTGCAAGTATTTCAATTAATGGTTCAACTGAAGCATCATATAATACTGCTTGGAGTGGGAGTGGTGCAACTCCTGTGTTGAGAATAGGGCAAGCTTCATCAAATCTACCAATCGGAAGTGTGTATAATATGAGTGGTTCAATTCAAGAAATTAGATATTGGGCAAATCCATTAAAGGATATTGTAATTGATGAACATACCCTTTCAAGAGAATCATATCATGGTAATTCACCATCCGCATCGTTCTACGATTTAAAGTTAAGAATTATTCCAGACTCTCAAATTAAAAATTGGACATCGGTCATTGAGCAGATGGATTCACAACACCCAAACCAACAATTAACCGAATTTGAAAGCGGACAAGCTACAGCAGCACTTGTTGTAAATGGAACACCATCGGATTTAAAAGGTGTAACCGAAGAGTACTACACAAAAATACCATCAGCTGGGGCTAACAACATATTAAACAATAAAGTTAGAGTTGAGCAAAACAGATTGACGGGTATATTAGACCCTAATGAGAAAAAGGAAAAATCACAATACGATTCTGCTCCTGTAGATTCAAATGTAGTTGGTGTTTATCTGTCAGCCACCAGAATGTACAATGAAGATATCTATAATCATACTGGATATTTTGATATCGATGATTACATTGGTAATCCTGATAAAAGGGCTGGATATACAGAGCAAAATGAAGAATTAGATTACCTTCGTAGAGAAGTATTCAAAAAGTATAGTAATAAGAATCTAATAAATAATACGATTGATATACTTGCTAAATACGATATGTCGGTATTCGAACAAATTAGACAAACTATGCCAGCGAGAGTTGATTACAACTCAGGCATATTGATTGAACCACATATCTTAGAAAGACCTAAAGCTAAATCGCTAACAAAGGTAACTCAGACTAGACCGATGTATGATGGTACAATTGAAGCGATAGATAAGCCGGTTACCTCATCATATATTTTCTATGAAACTGAAGTACCACCGCCATATGAGATTAGTGCTGAAAGAACTCAGTATGAAACTGAAATTACTAATTCATATACATTAAGTGGTGAGAACCCACAGTATGAAGGTGAATACCAACACACATATGTGATTACCTCACAAAGAGATGATTTAGAAAACTTGGGTAATCCACAGATTAGAAATATGTATCTACCATCTACATACAGATACACAATCTTAAATTATTCATCATCAGCTGATTTAGGGTTTGGTGTAAATTGGACTACTGGTTCAAATGGTAGTTGGAATTATAATCCAATAGCTACTTCTGTTACAAGTAGTAGACAATCACAATACGCTAAGAAAAAGAATTGGTTTTACTCAAATGCACTATCGGCATCATTGAGGTTAAGTAACTCATCATCATATTCGCCAGCAGAAGTATCTACAGATGAACTACCATTGGCAGTTCAAAATCTAAGATATTTGGGATGTAAGATGACTTCCGATTCACTTACAACGAATTCACCAGATACACCAGATGGTAGGCCTGTGATTGAAATATTCACAGCAGACCCTAATGTATTAATCTACACATCACAAACAGCAGATGAGGGTAATTTGGATGTGGATACATCTACTGGAATTTCAACATTAGATGTAACCGAATTAGCAGTAAATGATGATATCTATTGGAAGAGGTTACAAGAGTACAAAGCTGAAGTTCAAAAGTTCAGACAGAAGATTGAAAAGATGATTGAAATTGAAGATAATCGAGCTGCTGAATTTGATGCAAGATATGAAGCTGAAAAGCAGAGAAGAGATAAAGAGTTGGAAAGAAGAACTGAATTTGTTATTCAAAATGGTGATACAGTAGAAGCACCACCTCCACCTCCACCACCATTACCAATTAGTTCTACTCGATAATATTTATTAGTATGAAGGTACAAAAATCAAATAATACTGGGGTTGATAAGAGTGTTGATGAACTCAACATTCTTATTCAATCACGCCTACAACAACGTGTTAACAAACCTTTAGTAACATCACCAACTAAACCAATATCTGAGTCGACTAAGATTAATGAAATCATAAAAGACCCAGCTACAATAGTTGATACTGGTAAACCATTAGATGATAATAAAATCATCGATGATTTTGATAAAGTATCTGAGTCCGATGTAATTGATATCTTAAAACCAAACGTTATCAAGCCATTAGATGTACCAATACCAGTTCCAAATAAAAACGAATTGGATATCAGAGACCAACGTAGAATGTTCTTTGAAGAGCAAGAACGTAGAAGGTTGGATGACGAAAGATGGGATGAGCTACAACAGGCGTTTAGAGATGAAACTGAGCGTAGAAAGGCATTTCAAAAAGAATTGGAATTGATGAAGTTGGAATTCGATTTGTATTTGAAAGAAAAGTATCCAGATATCGTAGGTGAGAAATTCATCAAAGATACTGAAGTAGAACAAACCAAAAAGAGTTTAGCAGTAGAGAAAAAGAAAAACTCAGATACCAAACAAGCAATAAAACTGAATATGGTTGGTAGAGTTGAAAATGAAAAGATTAGAAAGCAAAAGGAAAACCGACTTGTAATCAACAAACCACAACCACGTGAAATTTCTACTTTTTTGGAAGAAGAGATAATTATAGAGAAACAGGAAAAAGAGTATAGAAATCCTGAGATAAAAGGATTGAATCCAATTCAAAAACAGATTAAAGAAGTTGAAGAAATGGAAATCCGTATGGGAAGGGCAATAATTCCACATAGAGATTTTGTTGAAAGTGAAGAATCTGATTTTGATAGTAACTCAATGACTAAATCAACGGATATACTCATTAAGCCAAACAATAGAGTACCTTTTGAGAATTATGAGGATAAGCGAGATTCTCTCGAACAACTCAGAAAATCATTGGGTGGTGGGAAAACCGATGATGATTTGGCAGTAAAGTTAGATAACGAAGATAGGCAGAAAAACAGACAACTTGGTAGATGATAGAAAAATTTAAAATTTAATGTAAAAATATTTTTCTTCATATTTATATAAGAATCAAATTGTAAAAAGGCAATAATATGGGATATTTAGATAATTCATCAATAACAGTAGATGCTATCCTTACGAAAAAGGGTAGAGAGTTATTGGCAAAAGGTAGAGATTACTTTGTAATCAGTCAATTTGCGTTAGCAGATGATGAGGTAGATTACGAACTATGGAATCCAGCACATCCGCTAGGTTCTGATTATTATGGAATCATAATTGAAAACATGCCAATCGTTGAGGCAGTTACCGATGAAAACTATTCATTGAGATATAAGTTGTTGACTCTTCCAAAGAACACTATCAGAATCCCAATTATTCAATCAAATCCAAGCTCAATTAGTTTGGAAGAAGGTGGTCAGCAACAAACTGTAACTCTTACTACTAAGAATGGTGGTAATGAAACATTAGGATATACTGTAACATTATTGAACTCAGATGCAGCAAGTATCGTTGGTGATGGTAGCGGTATCGCTAATAACACAGATGCGGTTGGCGCAAACGAAGATAGAAGAAGTGTTACTGTAAGTACTAACTCTACTTTCACAATTACAACTAAAGTGCTGGCTGATAACACAGATATTTCAACTAAGATATTTATAGTTGGAAATGAAACAGGCGGACGTTCTGAAATTGATTTGACAGTAACAAACAATCCAGATATTTCGGTTGGTAACACTTTAGATTCAACATTAGGATAATTTAAAAGGATATAGGATATGGCAATTTTACCAGCAGGTTCGTTTAATACATCAAAGAGAGTATATACAGCATTTAAAGTAGGAGATGTTGTAGAAGGTGGTGTAGAAAAAGTAACCAGAGGTTTGTGGAGTGGTAACGTAGGTACGTTAACAACATACCACACATCATCTGCACAATCATCTACTCAGAAACAATATTACTATGAGATTTTTGATGGCGTATCATCAGCAGCAACATCTGAACCACAGTTTTCAGTAACATATGGTCACAATGCTGGTAGTGGTTCATTGGGGCAGAATGAAGATTCACCATCCAATGCCATCTACTCACAATACGCACAAATCCTACTTCCGAACAATCAAAGAGTATTCTCATTTAATAGTGTATCTACAGAACATATTTACGCTATCAATATTAACAGAGCTAGGTTAAAAGATAGATTAGACCCTGGAAACTTTGAGTTGACATTGGCAGAACTAAATGGTGGAGCACATGCAAACAATGTTTACACTGGTTCTAATGTAGCAGTATCTTCATCTAATAGAGTTATTGAACTGATTGATGATAGTGGTGATACTCAACAAGCAGCAACTCAGATTGGAAGAGTTTATAACTTAGTATCGGGTTCTATTTTGAATGGAGTTTACTCACCAAAAACTTATTATGGTGCTGTTTATCCAGAGCAGGGTGTTATCGTATTAAACGCAGATAAATTGGATGACGGTGGCGTTAGTGGTGGTCTATCATTCAACACTGTGACTGGTTCAAACACTAATGGTGATAACGCATACAAATTGTTCCAATCAATTAGTGGTTCTTCGGTAATTAGTTCAGATAATGGATTCGCAGCGAGAAATGAAGAGAAAGTACAATCAACATACTATTTCGTAAGAGCTAAGAATGGTGAGTATAACTTCTCAAACAACCCATCTTATGTAACTGGTTCGAATGGTTCATTTAGACAAACTACATTTGCAAACAACCCTAAATCATATATTACAACTGTTGGTTTATACAATAGTACACAAGAGTTGTTAGCAGTAGCTAAATTATCGCAACCGATTCTTAAATCATTCTCTAATGAGGTGTTAGTAAAGGTTAAATTAGATTTTTAAGAACGATAATGAATTATAATGGCAGAAGCTTACAAACCAATCAATGGGGGTGGCATACAATTAAGACCATTCAACACCTATAAACGGTGGGTTGTAACTGATTTGAATTATAGAAGTGATTCTAATTTACATTCAGTTATAAAAGGTATATCTCCAGATTTCGGTGAAAAGATAAACGTTTCTGAATCCATCTCAATTCCAGCGTACAGAGAAACTGAAGAGTTAGATAATGCTAATTCAAACTCGACTACTTTCTTAAATCTAAAACATCAGAAAATTATCTGGTCAGGTCTGAATCAGATGTTCTACAAACACAGAGCAAGAGTAGAGAGAGATTTATACGCTACAGCATCAATACTATCAGTACCACATAATAGAATGGGTGATGGTATTCGTCCTGGTACAATTCAAATAACAGATACAAGTATGACTTCAAGCAATTTGGAGTCTATCATCATTAAAGATATTAAATTAGATGAACAACATGGGCAGCTAATTAATGATGGGTTAGATACTGGTTCATATATACCATTTGGAAATTTAATTGGGTATTGGGGGTTTAACGATGAGGTGGTTAATCGTACAGCCACTATTGATAACATCATTGAAGATAGAAGTGGTTATCTAAATAACGCTTATGGAAAGAACATAAAATATACAGATGGTATCACTACTACTGGAGATTTTCAATTATCATCGGGAACTCAAGCAACGTTCAATGGGTCAGATTCATACATTAGAGTAGACCACAACAAGCAATTGAATTTCTTCGAAACAACCGATTACTCAATTTCATTATGGGCAATACTCCCAACTTCACAATCCGATGACGGTGGTGACTACAATTGGTTAATATCCAAATCAGGAACATACAAAGATTATGGACAAGATTCTCTGACTAGAGATGTTCTTCGTAGAAGAAATCTACCTACAAGCATTTATCCGTTTGATATAAAAGTTGGAAATCAAAATGTACCTTCTAATAAAGGTAAAGTGTTTATATCCCTATCAAATGGGTTAACTACAGTTGAAGCAACATCATCAACAGCAATAAACGATAATACGGAACACCATATACTTTTTAATAAATCGGGTTCTCATTTAGAATTATGGATTGATGGTGTTAAAGAAAC
>Ga0213864_10000085_pt1 | contig 37615 bp, 32 predicted proteins | sample PICome_5_FD_160078 | JGI IMG/M metagenome (GOLD analysis project Ga0213864, IMG submission 160078) | Coastal seawater microbial communities near Pivers Island, North Carolina, United States - PICO247 | ecosystem: Environmental > Aquatic > Marine > Coastal | place: USA: North Carolina... | reverse complement strand
TCAATAATTTTATCTTTTCATTCATACTCTTATTCTCTACATTCTCATATCCTATTGATATTAAACGATCATTCAACACTTTTATATCTTCATCTTCTATTTCAAATATCATTTTCTAATATTTTTTTATTCACATCATTTTTTTATTACATATCATTTTTTTACTCAAATCACCTACATTTTTCTTACCTACATTTTTCTTACCTACATTTTTCTTACCTACATTTTTCTTTGAACCACCAGATATTTTCATTTCATCTTCTTTATTTATATATATATCTTCAAATATATCATTACAATCTTCATTTAATGATGAATTTATTTCACTGTCTTTTAAAATTAATAATCCATGATCTGGTAATTCATCACTATCATCATATTTAGAAACAAAAATATTTGGATTATATTTAACCGGTTCTGGTACTGAACCAATAATTGGTGTTGAACTTGAACTTTGTTTAGTTCTGTATTCTATTATTATACAATTATCCAAAGAATTACCATTTTTGTGAGTTATTATATTATTTAAAGCTATTTTAAATATTTTATTTTTATAAAATGTATGATTAACTTTTAAATTTATAGTATTGATTATATCTGCACAGTCTAAATTAAAATCACCTGCAATATATATTTTTTGATTTTCCCTAATTTGAAAAAATGTATATATTGGAATTACATGTTTTAATAAATACATTAATTCTATTTGTGCTATATATTTAGTTTTATCTGTATCTAAATGTATATTTATATATATATTATTATTATTTTTTATTGCTATAAATGTATGAGTCCAATGTATTATACAACTATCTAGTAATTTTCCTATAAATATATTATTATGTCCTATTTCTTTATCTGAACATATTAAATTACATTTATTTAAATTATCTTCATCAAATGAACTCAATCTATCTGTTGTATAAACATAAAATCTATTATTAAATTTATAACTTGGAATAGTATAATTACCATTATCTGAATTCTTCACTATATTATTATTATTCATAAAAAAATTACCTAATAAATCACCTTTAGTTTCTAAATCTGAATCCAAATTTATATTTATATGTTCTTTTGTTATATTTGGTTTTTCTACAAATTGTGTCAAAAGATTTCTATTAACCTCTTGATATAAATTTACCGGGGAATTTTTTATACTATTCTTTATAGCAACTTTATCTATATTTCCACTTCTTGCATACATTTTATTTATAAAATTATCAATTAGTTTCTCAAAATTATTATTAACTATGTTTTTTTCTTGTAAATTATAAGTTGTTAATGTTGGTTCATTTAGATTAAATGTATTAAATATTGAAACATTGAAACTATCTTTTCTTATTAAATTATCATATACTTTATTATATTGATTTCCTAAATAAATTTTTTGATTTAAATAGTAATCTTTTAACTCTACATGTCCATTATTAATTTCAACTTTTTTACTGGTACAACCACTAGTTTTATCATCAAAACGTGTATTGTAAGAAATTTTTGCTAAAAAATCCTCATTAGTTGTTTCATAATTAAATGTTGTTATAATACCTTGAATTATTACATCATCATTATTAACCTTTGATCTTCCATTTTTATAATGAACACAGATACGTGTATTATAATATATATTATATAAACATAACATTATAACTAAATAATTAACTACATAACTAAAATTAATATCTTCATCTCTATTTTTTCTAATAAAATTAAAAGAATTTAATTTATCTTTAAAATCAAGACTAACATTTATATTTAAAGCTTTCAAATTTAAATTCCACGCATCCAAGTCTTTTTTTGTTAAATGAAAAATATAACCAAGAAAATGACCAAGCCGTTTAAAATTATTATTATTTACATATTCATCAAACCATGATGATAATGTACGACTATTTATGTATCTTGAAAAATAAATTTCAACGAGTTGATATATATATTTATTTCTTTCTTCATCTATTTTTATTTGTAATGTACTACTGTTTCTTAAAAAATACTGTTTATCTCGTTCGTCTATATCTTTCTGTTTTTCTAATGTATCTAAGTATTCTTGTTTATTTATATTTACATCTTTTTTCATATCAGTTTTATCAAATAATGTTGTTTTTTCTAATATATTTATTAAATATTCATTTATTTTATTTTTTTTTTCCTGAATTAATTCTTCAACTGGAACTCTTTCGTTAGTTCTTTTTCCAGTTACAGTTCCTCCTTGTATTTGATTAAAATTAAATCCGTTATTATTAAGTTTATTTTTAAATTCATCAAAAATTTCTATCCATTCTGTTTCCTTGTTTAATAAATGTAATCTATTTTTATCATCATGACAAATTCTACTTATAAACAATTCTACTTTATTAAAAATAGTGCTCTCATAATGTTTTATTTTTAATTTTTCTGTTATTTCTTGAACTTTTCTTTGAGAAAGTCGTGACATTTTAATTTTATTCCAACATTATTTTTCATATAAAAAAAATGATTTATTTATTACTATACTTCTAATGACTATTACACATATTATACATCTTTCAGATATTCATATTAGAACTGGCAATTTAGAACAATCTCGATACAATGAATATATCTCGGTTTTTGATAATCTATTCTTTTCATTAAAACAACATACTTTTATTAATACATCACTTATTTGTATTACTGGAGATATCTTTCACAATAAATCTAAAATTGAAAATTATGGATTACATATCTTTCAATATTTAATTTCTAATCTTACTAAAATTGCACCTATTATAATTATTCCCGGTAATCATGATTTTAGACAAGATTTTCCTAATGAACCATCATTACTTTCTTCAATACTTACACCCTCTGATAAAATATATTATTTAGATAAAACACAAATTTTTAATTTTCAAAATATACAATTCTCTACCGTTTCCCTTTATGATACATTAAATAAAGGTAATACTTCCGGTATATCTTCTACTTTACCTAAATTTCCTATTGATAATAACTCTAAATTATTTAAAATTGCATTATTTCATGGCACCTTTGGTAAAACTAAATTAAATTCTAATAATAACGCAGATGAAAATCACTCTTATCCACTTCAATGGATTCAAGATTTTGATTTTGCATTATTAGGCGATATTCATCTACGACAAAAAGGCACATATAATAATCTTATATACGCATACTCTGGTAGCTTAATTCAACAAAATTTTGGCGAAGAACCCATCTTACACGGTTATTATATTTGGGATCTTTACAATAAAAAAATTAAACCTATCAATATTTATAATGACATCGGATTCTTAAATCTTTCATTTCATCAAGATAATTGGAATATCAAATATAAAGGACAATATGTTTCACTTTCTACATTCATTCAAAATAAAGATTTTCCTAAAAAACCTATTATACGTATCAACACCACATATACCAATCATCAATTCTCTATACTAGATACACTCTTTAAACAATACAATATTCAATATCAACTTAACCTTAATATTCAACCTAATATCACACATTATCAATCTCATACTAATAACCATTATTATGATAAAAATAAATGGATTGATTACTTTCAAAATGATACTATCAAAAAATGGATCTCAAACCCAGAAACATTAATCATTCCAAATAATATTCTCACCGATAATATCAAAAAAATTATTCCTAAAATTATTGATAAAAATAATTCTATTGATAAAGAACTACAAATATACCTTAAATCACTTGATACAGATAATAAATCACAAAAAACATTCTTTATTAAATATCTTTCATGGGATTATCTTCTTTGTTTTGGCAAAAATTGTTACTTTAATTTTGAAAAAGGCTACCAAAATATCATCTCCATCGATGGCAAAAATGCTACCGGGAAATCTTCTTTTTTTGAAATTATTTGTTATGCATTATACGGAGAAGCTATTCCATCCAGACATAAAAAAGATGAATCTTATGCTATTGTTAATTATAATAAACCACACAATAATGTTCCTAAAACATCTATTACATTCTTATTCGATAATATTGAATATACACTCGTACGTCATTATTATAATAATGGTAAAAATTCTATTACTTATCGTAATACTGCTTTATACCAAAAAAATATTAAAGAACCCATCAAATCTGACAAAAAAGCTATCGAAATATGGCTAAAAGATAACATATGCTCATTACAATTCTTTCTTTCACTTAATATGATTACACAAAATCTTGATTTTGATATATTCTCATTTAAATCTGATAAACAAATTGAATTCCTTGATGAAATATTTAAAATTTCTTCTATTAAGAATCTTAAAAATCTTATCAATGAATCACGTAAAATTTATAAACATATTCTTGAATTATCTAATACTGTTACACAACACAATTTAAATAATTCTCCTAATATTGATACTCAACTTTATCAAGATATTAAAGATAAAAAAATATCTATTCAAAATAATCTTAAACATAAAACTGATATTTATAATACACTTTATATTGATTATAATTTATACCCTATTTCATCTTTTGATTCTGATCTATCTACACAACTTTCTAATTTACCTTCTTACAATGATATCACATTACAACAAGCTATCTTTAATAAAACTAAATTAATTGAACAATACAAAGATATTGATTATCAAACACTCTCTACACTTTATAATAAAGATATACAGCTACAATTTGATTCTTTAATTACTATACATAAACCACCTTTCGATTATCAATTTATATTAAATGAAGAACTTATCTTAAAAAAATGGTTCGACTTTAAACCACATTCACTTCAACAAAATACTTCTTATTATTCTAATTTAATTAATGATATTAATTCTAAAATTCTTGATTTATATAATAATAAACCTAATAAACATGACATTGATATCGATATTTCTAATATTAATATTCATATTCTTTCTGATTTTTGTAATCAACACCCTAATATACCTAAACCTACTAAACCTTATCCTAATAAAATTCCTACACAAACATTACATCAATTACAAACACAACATGATAATATCTTAACACAAATACAATTATCTAATACTACTATTACTAATAATAAAAATTCACTCTCATTAATTACTGATCAAATCAATAATAAACTTCAAGATATACAACTTATTCAAATCTATGATAAACCTGAACAATCTAAACAACATATTTATACATGGTTATCTAATTATTCTCAACTTCAAACTTATTTTAATAAAAATTTTAAAAAATATAATCAACTTCTACATTTTTTTACTCAATATGATCAATTTATTAATGATAAAAATTCTATTGTTACCAAAAATACTGAACTTAAAACACTTATTGATCAATATAATTCTTCACAATACGAATTTAATCCACAATGCCATATATGTTGCAAACAACCATGGCTTATTCACAAACAAACACTTCTAAATGAATATAATCTTAATATTAATACTATTAATGATATTGATAAAAAAATTAAATTACTTGTTGGTAAAAAAAATATTAATTACAATAGGAATAAATTTAATCAATTATCTGAAAATATACTAAATTACAATACATATTCTCAACAAATTGATTATTATCAACAACTTAAAACACAAATTGATCAATATCTTCTATATCAATCTCAACTATCACAACATAATTCTTCACTTAATCAACTTCAAGAACAAAAAAATAATATTAATAATATATTAACTGATTCTATTTCACATTTGTTACAATTACAAACTCAACTTCATGATATTCAAACTGATATAGATACACATCAGTTATTATTAGATTGGAAAATATATAACTCACATCAACAACTTCTTAAATATAATTATAATAAATTTAAATTACAACTTCAAGAATATAAATCTGATTTAAATTCTACACAATCTTTATATGATAAATCTATTATTAATGATACATTCTTTAATCAATTTCAAAATAGAATTCAAACATATTTTAATAATAAATCATTACTTGATTCTTATAACTCTTATATTATTCAATACAATAAACTTAATAATATTATTGTTTCAAATAAAATTATTCAATTTGATACAATTATTAAAAATTTAGAAAAAAGAACATTTATTCAAAATATTATTGATCTTCTTCCTATTCATAAACAAAAAACACTACTTAAAACTGAAATTGATCAATTACAAATTCAACTTGATGAAATTAATGTTGAATTTATTAAACTTAATACAATTAAAGAATCTTATGAAAAAACACTTATTATTAATAATCAATTAAAAGAATTTAATAATTATATTTCCGATTCTTATAATTCTTTAATTACTTTTCATTCGAAATTTGATATGTTTAAAGATTCTATTTATAATGATCATATTCTTCCTAAATTTATTGAAAATATCAATAATAATATTATCAATGCTTCCTCACAATTTTCAATTCCAACACTTTTACATGCACAAGTTACAGATAATATTATTTATTGGTCTATTCGGAAAAAAATTAATAATCAAATTATTACTATTCCTATTCAAAAAGCTTCTGGATTTCAAAAATTTATTATATCACTATCATTCAGAATTACACTTATTAATAATTCATTTAAACAGTTCTTTATAGATGAAGGATTTGTTCATTGTGATCATAATAATCTTCAAATGGTTCCGGATTTTCTTTATACACTTACTAACAAATTCTCATATTCTATTATATTAGTTTCACATCTTGCTACCATTAAAGATAATATTCATGATACTATTTCTATATCTGTTTCTAATGATTATAGTTTAATTCAATTCTAACCTACTTACCCATAAACCATTATCATCCTTATATAATTTATACTTTTCTATTGTTTTCTTATTTGGTATCAATCCATTATTATATCTTCTTATATTTTTCTTTAAATTCATCATTAAATTATTATCCTTCCATTTTTCTCTTCTTTTTTCATTTATATCTATTCGCTTCTTTTCATAGTAACCCTTAAAATAATCTTTGTTTTCTTTTCTTTCTATTATTTTTATCTTTCCTATTTCTACTTTCTCTATACCTACCTTTTTATCTAATTTTCTATAATCTTTTAATTGAGTTTCAACACTATTTCTTTGTCTTATTGCATCATCTTTCAATAAATTATAATTTATTCCTAAATTATGCCTCCAACTATTATAACTTGTTCTTATCATCGTTTGAGTTAATTTTCTTTCATTTAATATTTCTTTTAAATATTTTGATACTGTTGTTGTTCTTGCTTTTCTATTCCAATTTGACATAACTGGAAATACATTGTATCTTGGATACAATTCTAAACTCTCTCTAAATAACTCTGTTAATTTTTCACCCGATTCTTTATTATATCCTACTTCATATTCGATTCCTTCTTTTCCTTTCTTTTTTTTATTTAATATATACCAAACTAATCCATTCTCTGGTATATAAACATAATCTTGATCATCATACTTTTTCTCTTTTGTAAATACTGTTGTCATTACTTCTAATCTTGTCGGAGAAGTTAATGTATAAGCACTCAATAATAACATTTGATAATGCCTCTTTTTTGTTTCCACATCCATTTTACCCTTCTCTTTTAATAATCTTCTAAATTCATCTTCTAAACTCTCTCTTACAGACAAAATATTTAACCAATCTATATATTTCTCTTTTTTATTATCATTTAACTCATTCTTTCCTGTTTCTCTTTCTATTAATACTCGGTTTAAATCTGTTTGTAATATTGAATATTTCATATACAATTCATTATCTGTACCAAATGTTATTTTCATTATTCTTGCTAACATCTTTATATCATTATTCACTGTAGATATACTACGTTTTTTATCTATTCTATCTTTCAACAGTTTATAAAATATTTCTCTATTATTTTTTATTAACCATTCTAAATCTTCTAGCTTTTCTTCTTTATTCCACGGTTCAATATTTTTTGAAATATATTTTATTATTGGTACATATATATAATCACTATTTGAATTATATATACCATCTAATAATCCTTTTAATGTAGGAATTTTTACATCCTTTAAATTATAATCTAATATATCATACATGAATAACTCATTTGTCCAACTGTTTCTTCCACCTATTTCACCTATCAATTTTTCACCTTCTTTTAATTTTTCTTCTAATGTAAATTCTTCGGTTGTTTTAAATTTACCAGTTTTATACAATTTAATTGTATTTTTTGCTATATCATCTTTTTGTTTTATAAGTAATTTATAATTCTTTGGGTTTCTTTTATCCATTTTATTATTTTATTTAATTTTAAATCATTTTTATTTTTACATAATAACTTTTCTGGAAATTTCTTAAACAAAAAAATCATTCTATAAAAAAAAGTTCTTTCTGTGAAAAAGATCACTCTTAAAAAGATCTTTCTGTTAAAAATGATCACTTTTAAAAAGATCTTTTTATAAATTAAAATTATTTTTATAAATTAAAATTATCTAAATAAAATATTTTTTAAATAATAAAATTATTTTTTAAATCTTAAAAAGATCACTCTTAAAAAGATCTTTCTGTGAAAAATGATCATTCTCTAAAAATGATCACTCTTAAAAAGATCTTTCTGTAAAAAGATCACTCTGTGAAAAGTGATCACTCTTAAAAAGATCTTTCTGTAAAATGATCACTCTCTAAAAAGATCTTTCTGTAAAAAAGATCACTTTTAAAAAGATCTTTTTATAAATTAAAATTATTTTTATAAATTAAAATTATTTAAATATAATATTTTTTAAATTATAAAATATTTTTTAAATCTTAAAAAGATCTTTCTGTGAAAAAAGATCTTTCTGTGAAAAAAGATCACTCTCTAAAAAGATCTTTCTGTTAAAAATGATCACTTTTAAAAAGATCTTTCTGTGAAAAAAGATCACTCTCTAAAAAGATCTTTCTGTAAAATGATCACTCTCTAAAAAAATCTTTCTGTAAAAAAGATCTTTCTGTGAAAAAGATCTTTCTGTTAAAAAAGATCACTCTCTAAAAAGATCTTTCTGTAAAAAAGATCTTTCTGTTAAAAATGATCACTTTTAAAAAGATCTTTTTATAAATTAAAATTATTTTTATAAATTAAAATTATTTAAATATAATATTTTTTAAATAATAAAATTATTTTTTAAATCTTAAAAAGATCTTTCTATAAAAAGATCACTCTGTGAAAAATGATCATTCTCTAAAAGTGATCACTCTGTGAAAAATGATCATTCTCTAAAAGTGATCACTCTGTGAAAAGTGATCACTCTTAAAAAGATCTTTCTGTTAAAAAGATCACTCTGTGAAAAGTGATCACTCTTAAAAAGATCCTTCTGTAAAAAAGATCACTCTGTAAAAAGTTATCACTCTATAAAAAGATCACTCTTAAAATTATTTTAAAAAAAGATATCTTTATAAAATAATCTTTTCAAAATAAAAAATGATTACTTATACATGAGTATATATAACATGTATTTTTATTACAAGAAAACCTCTCAGAATATGTATCATATTTTACATTCTATTAAATTTAAACAATATTTATATGATATATTACCATTCCCAGATTTAGCAATTGAAATTATTATGTATTATCTAAAATTAGCTGTTGATCTTAACGGATATACTAATTTTAATTTAAAAACATATATTATCAATTATAATTTTAATAACAATATTGATACATATCTTTTCAATAAATATAAAAAAAAAATATATAATGCTAAAAAATATCAATTAATTGATTCAATTCAAAAATTTAATATTCCAATTGAATTATTACCATTCAATAAATTTAATCTACTTTATAAACAATACAAAAATACAATTTCTATTACACCTCAATATATATCGTTTTCTGAATATAATATTCCAATACAAAAATCTATTAAATTAAATAATTCTATTTATGTAATTATTAGAAGTTATCCAAATGAAATTATTACTCTTAAGTTTAGTAGTTTTTTCAACCTTACTTGTTACATAAGTACAGTTTCCATTAAAAATATTATTAAATTATATTTTTTGAATTTAGAAAATAATAAATATTCTAATACAATATTTTTTTTAAATAATATTAACTGGAATCCCTATCAAATATTAGCTTTAAAAATTAATAATAATTTCAATACAGTTATTAATGATTACTATAATATATTTAATGTAAATGAAATTTCTATATTAAAAGAAATTTACACTCAATTATAAAAAAAATCAAAATCATTATTTATACCTATAATTTTATTCCACTCTTCATTTGAACATAACTCTGAATTCTTTATTTTTTTACAAATTAAACAACGATATTTACGTTTATTATGCTTACAAAAATTATTAGGACAACATATTTTACAAGATTGTTTTATTTTATTGTGAATACATATTCGACTTCCACCACATTCTTTACAATATTTTTTATTTTTATTATGAATACAAATTAATTTTTTATTGCAATCTTTACATTCATATTTTCTTTTATTATGAATACATTTCTTTTCACTATATTTTTTCATTTTATTATACTTAAATTATTTTTTCTTTTTTATAACTAAAAATGACTGGAACTAATTATGAATTAACAATTGGTGGAAAGTTACGAAAAGTTTATAAAAACAGTGGTGGTTTTTTTGTTAAAATGAATGGTGGAAGTTTAAATGTTAATAATTATTTTCTAAAAAATGGTAGTGGATTAAAATCAAAATACAAAACTAAAGGCGGAGATGCAAATGAAAAAGGTGTATTTGATAATCTAGTAAATATCAAATTTCCTGATGAGACTGGAAATCCAGTCACAATTATGGTTAATTCTATTATTAATCATCTAAATAGTGATATTAAAAATCTGAATGGCACTATTTCAGCAGAAAAAATTATAATGTTTATTTATTATAAGTTATTTAGTAAAGCTAATCAATCTGACATAAATGAACTAGATACATTAATAGAGTATGTTTTATTTAGTTTGTATGAAGGTTATGAATCTCTTGAAATAGATATAACAGATATAAGTAATCAAATGAACAATAAAGATAAAATCAAAACGGTAATTAATCAAGCAATAATTAATAAAAACAAATTCAACAAAAAAATTCAAGATATAGAATGGATTAATAATTTATTTGATGATAACGGAATTTTTAAACCAACAGAAGCAGCAGTCCCAGAAGCAGCAAACGCAGCTGCAGACGCAGAAGCAGTAAGAATAGCAAGAGAAGCAAAAGTAGCTGCAGCCTCAGAAGCAGCAGACGCAAAAGCAGCAAACGCAGCAAACGCAGCTGCAGACGCAGAAGCAGTAAGAATAGCAACAGACGCAGACGCAGACGCAGACGCAGAAGCAGCAGACGCAAAAGCAGCAAACGCAGCAAACGCAGCTGCAGACGCAGAAGCAGTAAGAATAGCAAGAGAAGCAAAAGTAGCTGCAGCCGCAGAAACAAGAAGATTAAATGACCTACAAACAGAAGATTTAATGAACTATTATAGACATAGAGGTGGAAAAAATAAAAATAAAAATAAAGTTTCTAGTAAAAATTATTTAAAAAAAAAGTTATCAAATAACAAAAAATAGTTAAGAATTATTATAATGTTTCAAAAAATAAGTTGTGTTAAATTATTTTTTTTCTTTTTTTATAATTAAAATGACGAAAACTGATTATGAATTAACAATCGGTGGAAAATTACGAAAAGTTTATAAAAACAGTGGTGGTTTTTTTGTTAAAATAAATGGTGGAAATTTAGATGTAAATGAGTATTTTTTGAAAAATGGTGGTGGATTAAAAAGTAAATACAAAAATAAAAATAAAGATTCCAGTAAAGGTAAAAATAAAAAAAAAATAACTGGTGGTTATCCTTTATCTTTACTAAAAGATAACAAAAATCTTAAAAATGCTGTTACAAGATTTATGGATTTTAATGGAGATTCTTCAGTTAAAGCTCCAGATAATCCTACATTAGACCAGGAAAATATTAGTGATGATTATATTAATAATAATGTAAAATCAATAGTAGAAAATATTATTATAAATTTTTATAAAACTGGTACTACAACTACCTCTGCAAAGAATTATGATGTAGAAGTAAACACATCTGGAATAGAAGTCTCAATTAAATTACCACTTAATGATGTAACTAATGATGATTCTGAAAATATCAAAGATGATATTACAAATTTTTATAAAATGTATATATTATACTATTTTTTTGAAAAATATAATGAAGGTAAAAACGAACAAACTATAATTAATAACTATAAAAAATTTCTTGGTAAAGCAGCGGAAATAAAGGTGAATTTAGTTCAAACTCAAAATCAAGCTCAAGATCCAGCTCAAGCTCAAGTTCCAGCTCAAGTTCCAGCTCAAGTTCCAGCTCAAGTTCCAGCTCAAGATCCAGTTTAATCTTAATAATAATAATTTTATAAATTAAAATATAATAATTTTTTTTTATACATATAAATTAACTAAGTTTATAATAAATGATAGTTACTGATATAATATTAAATAAAAAAAATATTGTTTATTTAGATTCACCAAATTATTATATAAAAAAAAATAATAGATTTATACTTGTTAATGAATTAATTCTTAAAAAAAATGGTTCTTTAAAAAAAAAATATATTAAAGGTGGAACAAATATATTATTTGATAATTTTAACGAAAATATTAAAAACTCTCTAGATGATATTTTAGTTGAAATATATTCAATAATTGAAAAAGATTTGGAAAAAAGTTTTATTACTATAGATAATATTTTAAATGAATTTAATGATACTAGTTTAAGCGAAAATGAAAAATGCCAAATATTAGAACCATTAAAACAAATAATTCTTAAAAAATTATTAATTAATACTGGTCAATATAATATTGAACAATTACCAATTGAACAATTACCAAATTATAATTCTATTCTAAAATTTGTTTTATTAAGTTTATTTCATCATAAAGTTAATTCTGAACAAAATATTTCTCAATCTGATATTAATAAACAATATAATGATTTAATTTTAAATTGTAAATTATAATATAAATAATGAATAATAAAGATAAATTAATTATAAATAATAAGTATTTAAATATTTATAAAAATAAAAATAATAAATCATATGTTTTAATTAAAGGCGAAAAATATTTTATTAATCATGGTGGTTCTGAAAATAATATTAAAATTACATCTAATGATAAACTCAATAAATTATTTCAAAATTTATTAGATATTTTTATAGATTATAAAATAACTCATGATAATATTACAGAAAAAAATATTATTGATAAATATTTTATTCCAGGGAAAAATCATGAAGAACATGATATCCAATTCATTAAAGAACTTATTTTTTTAGCATATACATCAAAAGAACCACAAGAACTACAAAAACAACAAGAACTACAAAAACAACAAGAACTACAAAAACAACAAGAACCACAAAAACAACAAGAACTACAAAAACAACAAGAACCACAAAAACCACAAAAATCAGTCTTAAATAAACAACTATTAAAACAAGAACCAGTTACAAATGAACTATTATCACACACAGATTTAATTGAACTTATAAAAGCTATAAAAATTAAATATAAAAATGAACCAAGCCAAAAATGGAATTCTTATTTAAAATATTATAAAACAAAATTAAATCAACTAAAAACTAATAGTTGTTTTAATGATAAATCTAATGATATTAAAAATAAATTAATTAAATTAAAAATAATATTAGATGAATTAAAAAAATCTATAAATTCTGAAAATGATTTTAAAAATAAACATAATTCTTTCGATCAGTTTTTTAAGTTACAGCTCTTAAATGGAATAAAATGTAAATCTAAAAAATAATATTAATTTTCGTAAATAAATACTTTTATTTTTTTATATTTTTTAATATTAAATAATGAAAACTAATTATTTATTTTTGTATGAAAATCAAAAAAAAGTAGTTTATTATAAAAATAAAAAATTTTATATAAAAATTAATAATGAGAATTATAACATAACTAAATGTTTTCAAAAAAACACAAATTTAATTAATCCTATCTATAAAAAAAAATTTTTATTAATAGATAGTGATAATGATACGGGTAAAGCTAAAAAAGATAAATTTAAATGTAAAAGAAAAAGAGGTGGAGGTAAAGAAGGTGAAGAAGATGAAGAAGGTGAAGAAGGAGAAGAAGGAGAAGAAGGAGAAAACGAAAAACGTGAAATTAATACAGATGATAATGCTGATATTAAAGAATTAAAAGAACTTTATAATAGTAAAAATAACCAATTTATTTTAACACTAAATAAAGAAAATGAACAACTCAACATTCTTATTAAAAATGAAAAAGATGCTATAGAAAAATTAAAAATTGATAAAGCAAATAGTAAAGTTAAAGAAGTAAAAACAGAACTAGATAAACAAATTGAAAAAAAACAAAAAATAATAAAATTTTATAATTCTCAAATAACCTCTAATGAAGAAGAAATAAATAAATACGAAAAAAAACTATATAATCCGAAAGACATACACCCATTTGGTACTAATCTTTATAATACTCGATTAAAAAATTTACAATCAATATCTGACGAATTATTAAAGAGTAAAGAATTTGAAATATCTCAAATTAAATCTAATATACATGTAACATTAAATTTACTCATAGAAGAATATTATAAAATAAAAATTAATGAAACTTTAAGTCAAACTCAAAATAAATCTGATTATAAAAATCAAATAGAAAATAAATATAATAAGGAAGCAGAAGAAATAAAAAAAATATTTGAAGAAAAATACACTAATACAAAATTTGAAAATATTAATCCAGAAATAGATTTTGATGAGGATAAATATAGTGCTTGGGTAAATAGTGCTAGTAATGAAATTACTGTTGAATTAGCTAAATTTGAACAATGGATTAAAAAGGATAACGATGTAGAGGTTACTAAATATCAAGATGGTATTATTGCATTTATAAAGTGGATAGAAACAAATAAACCAGATATTTATGATATTTTATTTAGTAGAAAATATATAAAAACTATAAAATATATATATGATATTAATCATACTTTTATAAATAAAATTTATATATTATTCGTTTTATTTAAAATTTATGGAGATCAGTATAAAAGTTTTATTGATGATTTAAAAAAAAATGAAAATAAAAAATTTAAAAATATAGCAAACACTTTATATGTTGATTATGACATTTTTAAAATCAAAATTTATGATGAAATTTGTAATAAAATTGAATCTAAAATAATAAATAAGTTGAAAGAAAATAAATTTAATGTGATTTCTTTAAATCCATCTGATTTAAGTAGTGGTGTTAAATCAGATATTGATGAAATAGTAAAAGAACATACCGAACGTGATTCTAATATTATAAAAATTTATGACAATCTCAAAGTAAATAAAATTCAAATTCCAAAATTTAAATTAACTGGTGGAACTGGTGGAAATGGTGAAAATAGTTCAGATACTATTCTTCACGAAATAAAAACTGAACTAATATCCCACCTTATAGATACAGACAAAGAATACGAGTCCGAGTTAAAAACATACGAGTCCGAGTTAAAAACAATAGAAAAAATACTAAAGGATGAAATAAAATTATTAGAACCAAAAAGCAAAAAACATAAAATTTATACTATTGCAGAAATTAATTCATCAACACCAAAAGTTATAAATATTGACTATTTAAAAAAAACGTATATACACATTTATGAAGATTTTATTAATAAAACTATAAGTTTAAGTAAAACTGATGATAACGATAATAGATTAAAAGAATGTTTAAAAACTTTTATTGAAATTTATGATTATAATATTGATGAAAATGATTTTAGTAATAATAGTGGTCGTGATGATAAACATGAAAAAGAATTGATGTATATAATTATTTCAGATATATTTAATAATTTTTTCCAACTGAATATATTTAAAGAAATTAAATTTTATGAACAAATATATCTTTTATCTAAATGTAAGTTAGAAGAAATAAAGGGGGATTTAAAGGGGGATGAATTAACATTTTATGAACATTTCAATGAAAATGAAAAACATTTAACTGAAGAATTTTATAGTTATCAAATAAAACAGTCTGAAATATTTTTTGATAAATTAAAAGATTTTTTTGAACTGCAAACTTTTAATAACGATATAATATTTATTTTACATATATATTTGACAAATATTTTTGATGAATATAAAAAAAAAGAAAAAGAATTTAGTGTTTCTATTTTAAATCAAGAATTTGACTTAGCGGGTGGTAAAAATAAATTTTATAAAAAAAAAATTAGTAATAAGAAAAAAAAAGGTGGTATGAAAATAAGTACTATTCAAAAAAATTCAAAACCTTTTTTTAATTACTTTGAAAAACAAATTGGAAATTACCTAAATTTATATTTAAATGAATTTATATATAGGCAGATATCAAATTTTGTGAAATATACAGGTATTTTTAATTCATCTTCATCTTTAACAAATAAAATATCTGACCTTAAAAAAAAATTTATCGAACAGTTAAATAAGAAAAGAACAGATAAACAGAAACAAAAACTGAGAGAAGCTGTTTCAGAGCAAAAACAAAAAAGTACTGATAGAATTAAAAGAGAAAATTACAAATTGATAAAGGAATTTACTGAAAAGAAATTAAAAGAATTAAGAAAAAGACAAGAGACTGCAGATAAAAAATATGAAAATAAAATAGATGAATTTAAAAAAAATAATGATTCTTTTTATAAATTTTTACGGGAACTAAATAAAGAAAGTAATGATAAAAAATCTATAGAAAAATTAACTGAGTTAATTTCTGATTTTGAGAATAAGTTAAACACTCTAGATTTTGCTAATCAAGATAGAAAATCCCTAGATAATAATGATGAAGAAAAAATTAAAAAAATTGAAACAGAATTAGATAAAAAAATAGATGAACTGAAAAACCAAAATAAGTCCATTGATGAATTAATAGAAGTCATGTTCCAAGAAGTTAATTTAGCAAGAAAAAATAAAGAAGAAGAAGATAGAATAAAAAAAGAAGAACTAAAAAAACTAGAAAAAGAAAAAGAAGAAGAAGAAAAAAGAAAACAAGAAGCAGCAAAAGCAGCAGAAGAAGCAGCAAGAAAAAAACAAGAAGAAAAAGAAAGACTAGAAAGAGAAGAACTACAAAGAGAAAGAATGAGAACTATATCGCAAAATAAACCAGACCTCATTGAGAAATTTAGGCCTGTTACTATAAAAATGAAAAGAAAATTTCAAGACATAGACATATCAAATGATGATAGTTTTATAACGATAAATAATACAATAAATGAAATATTGAGTTTATTTATTAATTCACCTAGTTCTCAACCTATTACTCTAGATAATAAAAAAAATATTGATTCATATTTAAATGAATTAAATGAATCAATAAGTGTAATTGAAGAAGATGAAAAAATTTTATTAAAACATGAAGATTTAAAAGAAGGACTAACAAAAATACTACTTATTGAAGAACTTATGGGATCAAAATTACAAACATTTGTGATATTAAAACCACCACAAGATAAATTAGAAATATCCGATAAAGATAATTATTACAAACGTTATTATCCAGTTCCAATTAATAAGACTATAAAAATTAATGTAGGAGGTGAAGGGGAAGGGGGAAATCGTACAGGAGGTGAAAATTATGGTCCTTTTAATGATGTTATTAAAGAATTAAAAGACCCTAAAACAAATGAGATATATCAAAATAAAATTTATTCTCCAATAGAACAAGGTTTTTCAGTATTAATTTTTGGTTATGGCTATTCTGGTTCTGGAAAAACATATTCATTACTTAATAGTGAAGATGCATTAGCAGTAAAAACTATAGAATACTTTAATACTAAAACATATAAAGTAACAGTTCATAGAATATATGAATTATATAACGATTCTTATTCTGTTAATGATGAGAATTTCCAGAATATTAAATATAATGAAGAAAACAGCTTGTATAATTACATTTACAATAATGGCGCAATAAATGAAAGTCCTTGTAATAATTATGAAGAAATAGAAAAATTAAAATCAATTGATGTAGAATTAAATGCTACATATAAATTCTTTGAAATATTAAAAAGTATAGAAAGATTTAGAATCAAAAAATGTCGCATATTACCAACACAAAATAATCCAGTTTCATCAAGAGGTCATTTATTTATTGATTTAAAAATAAAAAAAGATAATACTGAAGGTCATTTAATTATATGTGATATGGGGGGTCGTGAAAATCCAAATGATTTATTTTTAAAAACTAAAATTGTTGAAGAAAAGGATAAAATGTATATTATTTCTAGAGATAATACTAAAATTTTAAATTATGATTTAAAAGAAAATTCATCAGGAGAATTAAAATATGATGAAGAAAATAACAATCACAAAGACACAACAGATAATATATACAGTAACGAATTTCCTGGTTTAATACAATATGCAATTAATAATGAAACACCGATTATAACTAATCAAATTAAAAAAGAAAGTAGATTTAAATATGATACTTTTGTATTTAGTTATCTGAGTTCTAAACATAAAGACGAACCATTTTATTTACCATATTTTCAATCTACCAGCGGCACTAAATTCAGCTCTCATAAAAAATTTTTTACAAAGTTTAAGAAATCTATTAAACAAGGATTTTTTATTAATGATACAATAAATGATTTATTAACAAACTTATTTTATTCAGTTCCAGAAAGAATTCCAAATAAAGATTATAAACAAATTTTTTCTAATCAAGAAACTAGTTCAGTTCCAGATATTGAAATGGATCAAAAATTAAAAAGATATATTAATTACATTAATAAAATTACAAATAATATGCCATTTTTTTATGTTAGTGATTTAAAAGAACACCAAAGGTATGGTCCTGAAAAAATTATTGGTGTAAAGTATGATTTAGTTAATGATAATTTTGAAATTTCTCCTGAAACAACAGTGTCCGAAATTAAAAAAGCGAAAAAAGAAATTAATATAACTAAAAAAATAAATTTAGATCGTTTATTAAATAATCAAAATCAAATAATCTGGCAAAAAAGTGGTTGGGTTATTCCAGTTCCAATTAGTAATATAAGAAGTAGTAAAATTATAAAAGTAAATCAATTTGGATATAATATAAGCACTACGAAACAAACAGGTTTTAAATTTGAACATTATGAACCAAGTATTATTCCAGATTATATAAAAAATCCAACTACTGATAGCGATAATTCTAGAGTTAAAAATAATAAAAAAGTAGGAACTAGTTTATCAAAAATTTTTAATAATATCAAAGGTCCAAAAAAATATATGGTATTTGGTTGTTTGCGTTCTGGTGAATTTTATCATAATGATAATTTATCTACACTTGAATTTTTAGATAATGTAAGTGCATCTAAAGAATTTGCAGAAATAGATAATAAAATTACTGGAGGAACTATAAAAAATAATAATTATAAAGTTTCAAAAAGTAAGAGATATTTCAGTAATAAAAAAATTAATAAAAGAAAAAAAGGTGGTAATTTTGATTCGTACTTAGACATCTGGAGTGAAAATTTTAAAGTTATTTTATATAAGTTTTATATACAAAATGCTAAAATTGGATTTAATAATGATAATGAAAATATTAGTGAAATAGTTAAAATAAATAAGATTTTAAGTAACACAGAAGATTATTATTCAATTTATGAACTTGTTGAGTTTATAATAAAAAAATATTTTGATTTAGGTCAGTTTGATAAATTAATACCAGAACATCAAAGTTCAGATGATAAATCTCTTTTTGCAGAGAAACAACTAACAAAAATAGAATTAAAAATAAAATCAAAAGAAATTAAAGAAATTTTTGAATCATTAAATAATCCAGATTTTAATTATCCAAATTATTTTGTATATAAAAATGAAATTGCTCAATTAAATAAACACTTTTATGGTAATGAACTATTTGAATTTGACAAATATAAACTTGAATATATGTATAAAACTAAAAGTGACAGAGAAGAAATTGAACAAAAAATAAAGCAGAGCAATCTTACTCAAGACATAAAAAAAATCTCAAAAACTGAATATTTAGTTGAAGATTTAAATATTTATATGTTTATTAACAATTTTATAATGTATTATAATTTATATAAACAAGATAGAATTATATTAACAGACCTAATAGATAAAATAGATAAAATTGAAAAAAGTAAAAATTATAATACTTATGATTTAGAATTAACTGAAGCTAATAAAAGTGAAATAATAGATCTTATAATAACAATATTAAAACGTTTATTAATATTCCATTTTATTAATATTCCAAGTAATTATTTTAATTCAAATGAACAATCAGAATCAGTAGATAAAGCAGAGGATGAAGCTATAGAAGAAGAAGCAGTAGCTAAAACAACAGAAAATACAGAATATTTAAGAAAATATAATAGTTTTTATAAAACAAAAAGAATCAAAACAAGTAAAACACTAGAATTTTACGATGATTATAAATTTGGTGCTATAGAAGATTTTGATACTAAATTTGAAGAACTCGAATCTAATATTAGAGACAAAATTTCTACAAATCAAATAAAAGAAATTTTCAATCGTTTATATAATAATGAATATAATCAACCTAATCAACCTAATCAACCTAATCAAGAAGATAAAAAAAAAGTAACATCAATACAAGAAAACAATAAAATAAAAATACCAAAATTTAAGATAAATTTTAATACAAGAGAGGGTGGAAATAAAAATAAAAATAAAAATAAAAATAAAAATAAAAATGTAGATGGTAATCCAAAGGTATATAAGACGGATATGATATCTAATAATCCAACATAAATGTAAAAAAAATATAAAAAAATATTGAAATAATCCTCGTTCTTTATCAAAAAATGAACAAACTTACTTTCCTACTTTTTCTAGTAATATTCAATATTACTTACGGTAATATTGAATGTCCTAAAAATTCTTATTATAAAGAACGTTCATATGGTAATAATTATGATAAATACAAACTTACCTATTATAAATACAAAAAATGTTCTCCAGGTTTTGTATCTAATACAAATTTTACTAAATGTACTTGGTGTCCAGAAAAAAATGCAAAGTTAAATCAACCGATTATTGCAAAATTGGTTATGTATCTTCACATAATAATGGATGTATTAAATGTAATGCAGACAAATATGAATATATGCCGATTAATAATCAGGAAATTAAATGTAAAATTTGCAAAAATAGATATCTACTTAATAATTTTTGTTATAAGTATTTAATTGAATATATAATTAATTTAATTTTCTAAAATAATATTTTTTAAAATAATATATATTTTTATTTATTAAAATGAGTTCAAGACAAACAACCAAAACAGAATCTAAAATTAATAGAAGTTTTCAGTTACGTCCATATGATAATTTATATAGTGATGGAACAGCAGATTCTGACGAAGCTGCTAGTGCTAATCATAATATATATGTTATGGAATTTATTCAAGCAGAACATAATTTACAAAGATTAAGAGAAATAAATGACGGTAAGATTCGTATGGAAATAAATAATAAATGTAGTAAATTATTTGATGAAATATCAAAAATCAAAAAACAAATTCAACAAGAAAAATTAAGTGGTCCTAAAAAAAGAAAATTTGATAACTCAATTAAATATAATCAGTCATTTAATCCGTTAGTTGATGCAAAACTAAATTTAGAAAAAAATATAGAAAAATGTAAATTGAAAATAAAAATCAAATATAATATTATGATAAACGCATATTATGTAATATATCTTTATATAAGATATCTATATTCTAAAACAGAATCTGATCAAACTATTACAAAACATAATTTTGAAAGATTAAATAAATTAATATATAATTTCATGAAAGAATTTCCAAATTGTTTAAAACAATTCACTAGAGAAAATAGTAGAAAAACAGCTAAACAACATATAAATATTATAACATTTAATTTAAATTATAAAGGTTCAGAAACCCAGGAAGAATTAATAAAAAAAATAAAAAATATCCGTAGATCATTAAAATATAAGAAAAGACATGATATTGAATAAAAAAAATTAGATTAATGAATTATCAAATGATTCATCCAGACCATAAATTAATTCTTGATAATTTTTACTACATATACAACATAATACATCATTATGAATATAATCATAATTTCTTATATAATAATTTTCACAAATAACACATTTTTTATTATTTAATGATAATGTTTCAAAATAATCATTTATTTTATCCATTTTATTATTAAAGTAATAAAACAATCATTTTTTTTTATGTAAATAAATGAATATATATAAATAAAATTACATATATACTTAAATATGAACTAGTTTGAACAATTGGTATTTGAGAAATATATTCATTATAAAAAATATATGTAATACCAATCATTGCATATCTACCAATATTTTTTTCAATAATTTTAATTTTATTTTTATCTTCAATAGATTTATTATTATAAATATTTAATGGATCAAAAGTATAATTATCAATTTTCTGGTTATCAAAAGATAATAATTCAATTGAATAAATAAATTCAAATAAAATAGATATTATAATGGAAAATATATAAAATTTACTATTAATTTTATCTAAACCACCATTTAATATAGATGGTGCTAAACCTTTATTAGTTAATAAATTATCTAAATAAAATTTATTAGCTAAAAAGGGATGTAATGTTTCCGAACTAATATATCCAACAGTTCCTAACATTGCTAATCTACCGTGTTTTATTTCAGTTTCATTACAATCTATTTTTTTTACAATATGTTTATAAATATTTGGAATTTTATTATTATTATAAATAAATTTATCTATAAGTAGAAAAGAATTAGATAACTGGATAATTATTAAAAATATAAATATTTTCTTCATTTATTTATAATTTAATTTTTTTTTTGAATTCTTTTAAACTCAATGTAATAACTTCAGAATAACCATATTTTTCATATAATTTTTGATTAACTTCTTCAATTTTAGTTATATTTTTTGGTGAATTACTAATTATCTTTGACTGTTTATTAGTCATTTTTAGTAAATTATTCGTATTTTTTAATGATTTATTATAAGACTGATAAGACTGAAAAGACTGAACTGGAACTAATCCACCAGTTTTTAAATTTATTATAGCTGTTAAACGAATATTTATATATTTTTGTAAAAGTTTTATCATTTCTATTAAATCATTTTTTTCATTTATTTCTAAAGATATAATACATTTTTCTATTAATTCTATAAAAGTTTTAAATAAAATATCTAATTTATTACTATCTATATAATCTTTTATTTTTTTATAAAAAATATCATAATTATTTTTGAAATCTTCTAAATAATTATTTTTTTCAATATTATCTGTATTCCATTTAATATCTTTATCACTATTAATATATTGAATACCATTACCGTTAAATAAACCACAAGTTTTAAACCATACTTTTTTAACTATTTTAGTATCTGATACAATATAATTATTATTTTCAAGAAAGTCTTTATTATCAAATAATAAATCACAAATTAATAATTCTATTGGATACTTAAAATCTATATTATTTCTTGCTGATTTAAATTTACTATCGTAATCCCAACCAACATAAAATATTGGTTCTTCTGGAAAATCTAATATTTTATATTTTACACAATTTTCTGGACATAAATCATTATAAATTAAATTAACTAGTAATTGATGAATATTATATTTAAATTGAAAATAATAAGGTTTATTATTATAATTATAATCAGAATGTACATAATTCATAATTTCGGCACCTAAATTACAAAAAATAGTTTTATGTAATTTAAAAAGATAATCACGTTGAAAAGGTGTTTTATTATTAAACAAATTTTCTACTATACCTTCTTCAAATAAATATTCACTTTCAAATCTATCAGTTAAAGACAATTCTATTATTTTTGTATAATTAAATTTCAATTTCTGCATTTTAAATCTAGTTGTATTATTTTTAATTTTTTCAAATACTAATTTTTCATTATCTTTATCAAATTTAATTTCACAAAAAATATAAGTTATATGAGAATTTGGAATTAATACTGTTTTTTTTTGAATTATTTGTGTTCCGGGTAATAATAAAATTTGTGATAAATTATCATTAAAACGAATATAAGGCATTCCAGAATCAATTTTAAAAATATAAACATAACCATTTACATTTTTAGAAGTAAAAGCATCTAAAATTGAATATAGAAATGCTATATTTATATTTGCAGATGTGGATAAAAATGCAGTAAGGACATCACTATTTAATAAATTTTGTGTTCCATGAAAAGTGTATATAGTATTTTTATATGGATTAACCTTTGAATCTAAATATAAATACATTTGTAATAATCTATGTTTAATTGTATTTGATAAAATATAAGTATCATTGATCAAATTTGTAAGTCCAATGTTTAAATTTTTACTAAAAGGTGATATTCCATAATTTTTATATTCTTTTTCTATTTTTAATAATTTTGAAGATACTATATCACGATATTTTATTTCATCAAAATTATATAAAAATTTATTAATATCCAAACAACTTAAATAAAATGGACCATCATAATTTAAATCGACTAAATTATTAAATCCATTTTTTCTCATATAATAATTATTAACAATTACGGATTGTAATGTACTATAATTTGTTTCATAAATATTATTTAAATTTAATTTATTTACCAAATTATCATTAAGAAATTCTATTTTTTTTGGTAAATTATTTGCCATCATTATATTTAAAATTTCTAATATAATACCTAATTCTACAATAAATTTTTTATGTAAATTATTAGTTATAATATTATTAACATTGAAACTAAAATATTTTGGAATACATTTATTATATTTATAACTAAAAATTAAATATTCATTTATTTCTCGTAAAATAGTTTTTTCTTCTGAATAATTATTACTAAAAAAATATTTATTTATTCCAGATATTTTCAATTTATGAATTCTGTTAAAAAGTGATTTTAATAATATGTCTTTTCTTGTAGTTGAATTATTTGGATATAAATGATAAGTATTAAAATCTAGATAATCTAAATTTGGTAATATTGTATTATTAAAAGGTAAATCATTATCTAATTTCATATAAGTTTCTGAATATTCCATTAAAGTTTTTTCACTAGGTATAGACTTTATAAATACATCATCATAACCTAATATATTTATATTTAATTTAACATCTGTATTAATGTAACCAATTATTTCAAATAATGATAATATATTTTTATAATCAACTTTTTTTAATTCTAACCATGAATTTTCACTATTTATTTTATCTAAATCTTTTTTCAATTTAATAAAACAGTTCTTTATATTATCATTAAAAATTTCAATTTTAGATTCTGAAATTAATGATTCTAAATTATTAATAAAAACATCAGTATTATTATTATATATATTATCAACAATTGATTTAATTGATTTATTTATATTTATATTAGTATAATTTGAAATATTATCAATAATACTATCGGCAAATGTTGTAAAAAGTTTAGTACCCATTGGACTTTTATTTCCTGGACTTTGTTTAGTACCCATTGGACTTTTATTTCCCGGACTTTGTTTAACACCCATTGGACTTTTATTTCCTGGACTTTGTTTAGTACCCATTGGACTTTTATTTCCTGGACTTTGTTTAGTACCCATTGGACTTTTATTTCCCGGACTTTGTTTAGCACCCATTGGACTTTTATTTCCTGGACTTTGTTTAGCACCCATTGGACTTTTATTTCCTGGACTTTGTTTTCTTGGACTTTGATTAGGCGGTGTTATACCAGCTTTTTTATCTGAATTTGAACTTGAATTTAGATTATCATAAAATAATTTTAATACATTTTCATTTTCAGACAAATAATCCCAACTTATTTTTTCTGGATTTTTTTTTAATAATTCAATTGCATTTTTATTTTTGGATAATATATCCCAATTAATTTTATCTTTATTTTCTTCAAGTAACTTTATTGCATTTGGATTACCAGATAACAAATTCCAATCTATTTTATCAAAAAATTTTAATTTATTATATTCATCATCAGATAATTTATTTTCTTCTTTTATTTTTTCTTCTATTAATTTAACTGCACTTTTATTCATAGATAATAAAGCCCAATTAATTTTATCTTTATTTTCTTCAAGTAACTTTATTGCATTTTCATTTTGACATAACTCTTCCCATCTTATTTCATGTAGATTTTCTTCCAGTAATTTAATTCCATTTTTATTTTGAGATAATACTTTCCAATTTATTTTTGTTAAATTTGTTTTTAATAAATCAATTGCATTTTCATTTCCAGACAATTTTTCCCAATTTATTTCTTGATGATACTGTAAATTTGCTTTTTGTGTTTTATTAAATTCTATTTTATTTTTTAATAATTCGATCGCATTTGGATTACTAGATAACACATCCCAATTTATTTTATTCAAATTTTGTTTTAATAAATCAATTGCATTTAGATTTCCAGATAACATGCTCCAATCAATTTTATCAGAAATTTTTAATTTATTATATTCATCATCTGATAATTTACTTTCTTTTTCTATTTTTTCTTTTATTAATTTAATTGCACCTTTATTCATAGATAATAAAGCCCATTCAATTTTATTTTTATTTTCTTCTAGTAATTTAATTGCATTTTCATTTAAAGACAAATTATCCCAATCTATTTTATCTGTATCTTTCAATTTATTATATTCATCAATTGTTAATTTTTTTTCTTCTTTTATTTTTTGTTCTAATAATGTAACGGCATTTTTATTTCCAGATAAAATACTCCATTCTAAATTTGTTTTATAAAATGTAATATTTTTTGAACTTTGATTTTTAGCTGATAAAGAACTACTTGGAACTACATAACTTGAATTTGAACTAGGAGTATGTGTTAATTTAGCAGTATAACTTGAACTATTTTTAAATTTTTTAATACATTCTTTTATTAAATTTATATTTCTATCAACAAAAACATAATTATTAGTAAAATCTTTCAAAATTGCTAATTTATAAACGGATTTATTATAATAAATATAACTATGGATATTAAGTTTAACTGAAAAATCCCATTTTTTTTTAGGTATTTTTATATATTTATCCTTAAAATAATCATTTAAATTTATATTTACTAATTTATTAGTAATATCACCAACTATTGGTTTTTTTCCAGTTGATTTTTTCCAAACTAATTCATCATTAGTTAAAACACAAATACATTCAACTGGAATATATTCTAATTTATTTACTAAATTTTCACAATTTTCCATTTTATTTTAAATAAATATTATTTTAGAGGAGGATTTTATTGCATCCGCAGGGACTCGAACCCTGGATCTTTGGCTCATAAGACCAACGCATTAACCAACTATGCTACGGATGCGATTCCCCCAAAATAATATAGAAAAATAACTATATTTAACTATTTTAAATAAACCTTTATATACTTTTCTATATATTTCATACCTTGTATTATTTGATTATTTATTATTGCTTTCCAAGAATTAAAAATGTCTTGAATATTATAAATTAACATATCAATTTATATATAAAAATATATTTAATTATATTAAATATGTCATTTGATACTATTTATCATTCTAATATTCATGATAAAAATGAACCTATCTTACAAGATGTTAGTGCTTCAGAAAGATATGTTTTGTTTCCAATAAAATATCCAGATATGTTTCAAATGTATAAGAAAGCTTCTTCTGTTTATTGGGTCGCAGATGAAATTAATTTTGCAGAAGATTTAAAACATTTAGATAATATGAATCAAAATGAAAAATATTTTGTTAATCACATTTTAGCGTTTTTTGCTGGCAGTGATGGTATTGTTATGGAAAATTTAGGAACTAGATTTTTACAAGATATTAATATTCCAGAAGCTAAAAATTTTTATGCTTTCCAAATTGCTATTGAAGCTGTTCATTCTGAAACATATAGTTTATTAATTGATACTTATTGTAAAGATGATAAAGAAAAAACTAATTTATTTAAAGCTATTGATAATTTTCCCGCAATTAAAGAAAAAGCTGATTGGGGTTTAAAATGGATTGATAATAGTAATGTTTCTTTTGCACAAAGATTAATTGCATTTTCTATTGTTGAAGGTGTTTTCTTTTCTGCATCATTTTGTGCTATTTTTTGGTTAAAAGAACGTGGATTATTACCGGGATTAAGTTTTGCAAATGCTTTAATTAGTCGTGATGAATCATTACATACTGAATTTGCTTGTATGTTATATCAATATATTGATAATCGTGTTCCAGAAAATATTGTTCATAATATGTTTAAAGAAGCCGTTGATATTGAATACAGATTTATTAGTGAATCATTACCAGTTAGTCTTATTGGTATGAATAGTGACCTTATGAAAGAATATATTTGTTATATTGCTGATAGAGTTTTATCAATGTTAGGTTATGATAAATTATATAATAAAGCTAATCCTTTTCATTTTACACAATATAGTGATGTTGATGGTAAAACTAACTTTTTTGATGCTAAAGTATCTGAATATCAATTAGGTAGTATTAATATTGATTCTGGAAAAAGTGCTATTCCAGATAAAATTGAAGTTTCTGATGATTTTTAATTATTATTTTTAAATAAATAATGACTTCCATTCTTTTTGTTGTTAAATTACAGAATAATAAATATTATTTAGGATTATCCAATAATTTAACTGAAATTTTTAATGAACATCTATATAATAAATATAATATAGAATGGATGAATTTATTTAAACCTTTAAAAATATTATCAATATCTTACAATTATAATTTTGAAATGTTAAATAATACTGTTATTGAATATATGAATTATTATGGTATTGAAAATGTTAGAGGTGGTTCTTATTCTAATGTGTTAGAACAATATTGAAAATTGTAAAATAAATAAATAAGATGTTAGTTAAATATATTAAAAATGGTAATATACAACAATCTTTAGAACATGTTTGTTTAATTTTACATATGAATGATGAAAGAATTAACGAAATCGAAAATGATTTTATTGAAATTTGCAATTTTATTGGTTTAAATATGGAATTTGAACATGCTAAAAGATGGTTTGATATTGTTAATTCTACTTATCAATTTATTACAAATGAAACTATGAGAGTTGATGATGTTTTAGTTTTATGTTCTAAAATGTGTTCTTTATGTAAATTAATTAATGAAAATACTCTTATTAATATGAAAAGTTTAAGATCACAAGTTATTAATGAATTGGAAGATACTTTAAAACATCAATATATTTCTTCTTTTGATAATATATTACCACTTAGAACATCTGATTCATATCCGGTTGCATGTAAAATTACAATGTGTTTTATTAAATATTATGAAAAAGCACAACAATTAGATCCAGATTCTTCTGAATTATTTGTATTAAGTAATAAAATACGTTTATGTATTGAATATATTAGTCGTAAAAATATTTATATTGAAAATAATAAAACTAAAGATTCTGATTGTATATGGTTCTTATGGAATATAATATTACAACTTACACAATCACCTAGTATTAATATTATTTATAAATTATTTTGTATTAATTGGAAATCTACTATTCGTAAAAAAAGATTAGGAATATTATGGGGAACTGTATATTTATTAAGACATAAAGATATTGAATGGAATTCTCTTGATATTGAAAATTTTGAAAAAATTAAAAATCTTAGTAAAAATTTAATGATAGAAATTAAAAATAGATTTCCTAAAAAAGTTGTTCAACCTAAACGTAATGTTAATGATGATATAAAAAATATATGGGATACTTATATCCCTTCAAATAAATAATTTATTTCTTGGCTTTTGAAGCTTTCTTAGCTGGAGCTTTCTTAGCTGGAGCTTTTTTAGCTGGTGCTTTTTTAGCTTTGGATTTCTTTTTACCACCACCATCTTGACTTGTTACTTCTTTAACACCACCTTCACCACCTTCACCACCTTCAACATCTTCACCACCTTCACCACCATCTTCACCACCATCTTCACCACCATCTTCACCACCATCTTCAAACTGTTCATCTTCACCACCTTCACCACCTTCACCATCTTCACCACCATCTTCAAACTGTTCATCTTCCTCATTAATTTCATCCTCATCATAACCACCACGTAAAAGTTTTTTACCGGTAAATGTTAATTTACCACCAACTAATGCTAATTCACCACCTGTCATTGTTTTTACTTCTGTTGAATTTAATTTACAAGGTTCTGCAAAATATTGATATTTAATAGTATATTCAGCATCACCACGTTTTACTACTACTGGATTCTTTAATTTTTTACATGTTGCTACATATGAAAATGTTTTACCTGGTCCATGACGATCTCTCATTCTTAATACAAACTTTATTGATGTTTTATTTTTATATTTACGAAATTTTGGCAATGTTAATTTTTTAAATAAAGCTTTAGCCGCTTTCTTTGCAGCTAAACTTGGAACCTCATTTTTATAGTTTCCACCCGAATAACCAATCCCAGAACCCATAATTGTATAGGTATGCATCCTTTTATTATTAATACACAAAATAAAATTATAATTCATCTATCTCTGAATTATCACTTTCATTAATATCTAATGTATCATATTCATATTCTATATCATCTTCATCATTTTCTTCATCATTATACAAATAATTATTTATTCTTTTAAACATATATGGAATACCTAAATTTTTAGATATATTTATTGAATAACTTATATATGAATTATATTCATCATCTGATAATGATGGTGATGTATCACTATTATATTTTATATTTTCATTTGATTCTATTTCATTTACTTTATCATTATATGTATAATAATTAAACATTGGTCGTTCTTTAGGAACTATAGCAATATCATGCTTAATAAATATAACTTCAAAATTTTTTAAATCTTTTTTTAAAATTTTAACTTTCTTTAAATGTTTAAAATATTCTATTGTTATTTCAAACTTATTTTTTTTAAATTTATATTTATTATTTCTACTTGAAATAAAATATTCATGAAAATCTATAAATTCTTCTGATAACATAAATTCTTCAAACTTTTTTAATGACATTTTTATATAAAGATATATATACTATTTTTATATAATATGACAGATTTAGAAACTGAATTTAATTTAAAATCGGAAAAAATTCGTAATTCTACTGCAAATCCTTCAATTACTATTGAAAATAATGTAAAATTAAATTTTTACAAATATTATAAACAATCAACAATTGGAGATTGTAATACATCACAACCTTATATATATCAATTTGAAAAAAGAGCTTTATGGGATGCTTGGAATAGTATTAAAGGTACAACTAAAGAAGAAGCTATGAAAATGTATATATATTATGCTGATTTATATTTAGATTGATCCATCAGAACAATCTGTGTCTTCTACATCTATTACTGGACAATAATTTAATTCTTCCAAAGAATAAAAAATATTCTTTATATATTTAAAATTATTTATTAAATTCATACATTTATTACATGGTAATGAAATTCTTAAATCATTATCATGTATTCTTACTACATACATGTTGTAGTTTTTTATATTTCTAAATGATAATTTACTTATTGCTGATTCCTCTGCATGAACACTATATTTTATATGGGTCTTTTGACATTTATATATTCTATAATTATATCCACGAGATATTATAGTATTATTATGAACTATTACACAACCATGTTTTTGGTTCATTAAAGATTTTTTAGCTTCTTTTATAGCTTCTTCAATAAAATGATTGTGTTTTTTTTTATAAATTGACATATATATTATTATTTTAATATATAACTTTTATATGATTTAATCATCATCACTTAATTTATCCAATTTATATTTTTTTATTTTCTTTTTTGTAACAACTACATCACTTGTATTTGTATTTTCTAATGGTAATTTTATTTCAATTTCATTCTTTTTTTTTGAAATTACTTTTTTACTAGAATCTTTTTTTATTTCTAAACTTTTCTGAACTGGTAAATCTTTTTTTATTTCTAAACTTTTCTGAACTAGTAAATCTTTTTTTATTTCTAAATTTTTCTTAACTGGAGAATCTTTTATATTTTTTATAATTTCATTAACTGTATCTTCTGTTTTTGTATTTATTTTAGTATTTAATTTATATTCAATACTTAAATATTTTGATACAGCTAATCTATATGATATTGATGTTATTCTTTTTTTTAAAGGTGTATTACGATAATCAATTATAAATTTATCTATAAAATCTATAATATCTAAAACTTCTTTATTTACGTTCATTATGAATATAAATTTTCTATTATCATTTTTTAGTTTCGATTATTATTAATTAATAATCTTGGTTTTTTATCACCATTTAAAATATTTGGCATTGTTCTTGAACCTTTATATTTTTCTTTTACTTTATTCTTTAAAAATCCCGGAAATGTATAATCAATATCATCTATTAAATTATCATATGATTTTATTATATCTACTACAAATAATGAATCTAAACTTTCTGGTGTATTTGTTGTTGTTGTTTCAATATAATGCTCTAATTTTGTAAATTTATTTGTTATTATTTGAAATTGATTATATTTATCATTTATCTGAAATATAGATTGTAATCCAACAAATAAAGCTATTATTGCATTTAATACAATATTTATTGATATTAATATATAATGTTTTTCTAAAGGAATACTTCCATTTGCTGCATTAAATACACATAATATTGATGGTAATATTATTGTTGGTAATTGTAACATATTTCTTATATTATAATAATAATTCTTTGTTTCTTCACATAATATTGACATTATAAATGATTTATCTAAATAATCTTCAATTAATAATTTTTGATGAATATTTAAATTTGTTTTTATTTCATTTATTTTAACTTCATCTGTTTTAATTTCAATTGAATCTTTTTTTTCAGTCATATTTAATAATTAAATATTTTAAAAAAAATGATTTAATATATTTTTTTACTATATGGCAGATGATGAATATAATACTCTTATTAACACTTTAACTAATAAATTAACTAATAAATTAAAAATTCAACCAGGTGATAAAGATGTAAAAAAAACTAAAATTACATATAATAAATTAATTAATATTTTTAGTAAAGAATTAGAATTAACTGAATTTATTAAAATTAAAAATATATTAGAAGATAATAATATCGAAGAAAGATTCCATACAAAAAAAAATAGTATTACATATTATCGGAAATCAATGAATGAAATTTTTACCAAATTAAAAAATGAAAAAAATAATAATCCTCAATTATTTTATGAAAAATATCAAACTAATAATATGATAACTATTGCTTCTAAAATTTGGAAAGAAGAATATAAATTAAAATAAATCACTTTCTTTAAAAAAAATTATCTTAATCTTTAATTCATCTAACATTTCTTTTGAAGCAAAAAATGATTTTTTCCATTTTGAACTTAAATTATTCCATTCTGGTTCTATTGTTACTAATATTTTTATACCTGCTTGAATTATATTTAAACAACAATTATGACATGGAAAACGGTTACAAATCATTATACTATTATTTATATTACTGTTTGTTCTTGATGCCTGAACAATAGCATTTGTTTCAGCATGTATTACATATAAATCTTTATTTTCTTTTAACCATCTTTTCTTTGTTTCTTTTAACTTTCTTGGTAATCCATTATATCCACAACTTAATTGAATTAAAGTTTTATCTTCTAATATTATTGCACCAACTTTACGTTTTTTGTCTTTTGAAAATAACTTTGCTTTAAAATCTGCTTCTTTTAAAAATTTTAAAGCTTTTTCTCTATTTATCATTATCTAATTTATATTTTATTTATTTCCTTAAATATAAAAATGATAATTACATTATACATATAATAATGTATTGTGACCATCCTAATTGTTATAATATTGCATTATATGGTATTAATAATCCTACTAAATGTTATCAACATAAAATATATTATATGACACAACAATATAATAATAAAAAAATATATTATATTGTTGTCATATTAAAAAATATTATTATTGTGCTAGATGTTCATTTAATAATAAAATAAATTATTTGAAAACTATATAGATTTTTGATTTATAAACTCTAATCTTTCATCAATTGTCATACAACCAATATATCTATTTATTGATGATTTTATATCATTATTGAAATTAAAATGAAAATTTATAATTATATCAAATAAATTTTTTCTAATTTTAACTACATATAATCGTTTTAATCTTAACATATTGTTTAATGATAAACAATACATATAGGCTAAATCATCATTAAAATATGAACTTAAATCATTTTGAATAGTTGTATATAAATTATTATCATTATTATAATTATTATTATCTATAAATCCATTATTTTTATAAATATTTAAAATTTTCTTTTTTGTTTTATGATAACTACGAATATCATTCAATAACTCTTTGTTATAACAAATCATTTTATCACTATTTAAAAATTTTATCATTTTTTCGTAAAAAACATGCTTAAAAGTTAAAATGGAAGAACCAGTTAAACCATTATTAAAGTGGTTAGGTGGAAAAACACAAATTATTGATAAAATTATTAGCAAATTCCCTAAAAAAATAAATAATTATTATGAACCTTTTATAGGAGGTGGTTCTGTTTTAATTAATTTATTACAACAAAAAGATATTATTATTAAAGGAAATATTTATGTTTATGATCTTAACAAAACATTAATTGATTTTTACAAATCAATACAATCTAATCCTGAATCATTTTATACTAAAATTATGAAAATAATTAAAAAATATAAAAAAACTGATAATAAAGAATTATTTTATTATCAAATGCGTAGTAAATACAATAAGAATAATACACCAGAATTATTTTTATTTTTAAATAAAACGTGTTTTCGTGGTATGTTTAGAGAAAGTGATAAAGGATTTAATGTATCTTATGGTCATTATGATAATCCTGAAATAATTAATTATGAACATTTAATAAAATTTAGTAAATTAATTCAAAAAGTTAATTTTATTAATTTGCCTTTTACAAAAAGTTTGGTTAATATTAAAAAAGATGATTTTGTTTATCTAGATCCACCATATTATCCTGAAAAATCTATTTCATTTGTTAATTATACTTTAGATAGTTTTAAATTAGAAGATCATAATGCTTTATTTAATATTATTTTTAATATGAAAAATAAATTTATAATGAGTAATTCAAATGTAAAAGAATTAAAAAAAATATTTAAATCTTATAATATTACAAAAATTTTAGCTAAACGTTCTATTAATCCTAAAAATCCTGAATCTAAAGTATATGAATTACTAATTAAAAATTATTAATCATTATTTCGTAAAAAAGCTAAAGTTATACCTACATTTATATTATGTAGATTTATTGCTTTATTTATAGCTGTCATTTTATATATACATATATCTATATATTCCAATATTTCCTTTTTATATACCCAACATCTATATTTATTTTTATCAAATTGATATGAATATGAATCCATATGATATATTTCATTATCACTTTTTTTTAATTTATCTAATTCATTTAATTCTTCTATTTCTTCATATATTTCTTCATGATCTTTTACAACAATACATTTATTATAACTATCCAATAAAAAATCAAACAATTTTTTATTTCTATTAAATTTTTTTTTTAATTTAATAATACTGAAACTTTTATAATATGTATTTGTTATTTTATCAATTCCATCTATTATTATGTTTTTATTTTTCGGAAATTTCTGAAAAGCACTTTCCATATATCTTTGTTCGTAAGTTCTATACAATGACATTGTGTATATAAATATACATAATTCATTTTTTTACAATAATAAAAACAATATAGATTATAATATTTAATTATTTTTGTTCATTCCAAAGTTCTGCACATTTTTTCAATCTTTCTTTGCTATTTGGAATTTTATTTTTTAATTCAAACATTTTTTCTTTAACAAAAAGATTGTAATTACTAACTATTTTCTTTTTTTTTAATGTAGTATTTATAATCAACTTTAATTTTCTTATTAATTCCATATAAGAATATTCTTTATTCTCCATTTCCAAAATTTTACTTTTAATTGTTTTTAATTCAACCAAGGAAATAATGTTTGATTTTCGTAATAAAGCTAAATTTACACCAACATTTATATTATGAAAATTTATTGCTTTTTTAATACCAGATATTTTAAATAAATATATATCTATATATTCCATTATTTCCTTTTTATATATCCAACATCTATATTTATTGTTTTCTAATTTAAATGAATAAGAATCCATATGATATATCTCATTATTACTTTTTTCTAATTTATCTAATTCATTTAATTCCAATATTTTTTCATATATATCTTCTTCATATATAGTATGACCTTCTTTTACAAGAAAACATTCATTTTCATAACAATCTTCCAAGAAATCAACTATTTTATTTTTTTTATTTAATTTTTCTTCTAACTGATTAATATTATACTTTTCAAAATATTTATTTGCAATTCTATTTATTCCATCTATTATTTTTTCATTATCTTTTTGAAAAACTATTTTATTTTTGGCTTCTATGAAATTACTGAAAATTTCACTCATATATCTTTGTTCGTGGGTTCCATACAACGGCATTGTGTATAATTTTCTATGTACATTCTATCATTTTTTATATTTTTTTTACATTTTTAGTAAGCAAAATTACAAATATCTAATTTCACACTAAATATAAAAATATGTTAATGACAATTGAAAATGTCGATTTATTAGATACAGATAAAAATACTATACTTTATCAATTGATTTATATTGCTATTAAATGTGATGTTTATAGTTTTATTTACAATCAATATCATAATTACCATTGCTTCTTAAATAATCTTATTTCATTTCCACTTATTATATTTACTTCTATTTTAGGTACCATTGCTACTATGCAAACTATTGAAATTGAAGATAATAATAATTATTTTCATTCAACTTCTAATAGTAAAATAACTATTGCTTGTTTTAGTATTTTAGTAGCAATAATGTCTGGATTACAAAAATATTTCAAATTTGCAGAAAGATCTGAAATTTCCAAAAGTATTTCTAAAAATTTTTTGAAATTAGGATATTATATTGAATCTTTCTTATTAGAATTAAAAAATAATAACCAGTTTGATTATATTATTTTTGAAAAAATAATAACTAAGATGCTTAAAGATTTTGAAATTTTATCTAATGAAATTGATGATAAACCACATAATATCAATGAAACATTCCATAAATTATTTCATGCTAAAGTTAATTTAGTTTTCAAGAATATTAAAATTGATGAAAATAATAATATTATTTATCATAAAAAATCCAGAATTAAAACTTTGTTTAATTATTTATTTAATTATAGTAAAACTATAAAATATATAAATTATAATAATAGATTTATACTTAATGAACCAAAATATGAAACTTATAAATTAAGAGATTTTTCATATTTAAACAATATTATAAATAATCTTATAACGCATAAAATTAATAAAAATACTAATTATAACCAAATTAATCAAGAATCTAATTATAATCAAGAATCTAATTATAATCAATTACCTAATTATAACCAATTACCTAATTATAACCAATCAATTAATTATAATCAAACTAGACAAGAATCTAATTATAATCAACCATCTAATTATAATCAAACTAGACAAGAATCTAATTATAATCAACCATCTAATTATAATCAAACTAGACAAGAATCTAATTATAAT
>Ga0213864_10000084_pt1 | contig 37619 bp, 24 predicted proteins | sample PICome_5_FD_160078 | JGI IMG/M metagenome (GOLD analysis project Ga0213864, IMG submission 160078) | Coastal seawater microbial communities near Pivers Island, North Carolina, United States - PICO247 | ecosystem: Environmental > Aquatic > Marine > Coastal | place: USA: North Carolina... | reverse complement strand
GGCAACTACTGGTTTCTCGTCTTTATCAGACTCATTGTCTGTGTCCTTCTTGTTGTCCTCATCAGACTGCTGGACTTTGGATTGTTTCCAGAGTTCAGCACATTTCTTCATACGTTCTTTACCATCTAGAATCTCGTCCTTCAATTCCGCCATCTTCTCCTTGACAAAGAGATTGTAGGGGCTGAGTGGTTTCTTTTCTCCATTAGTCTGCTTCTTTTTCTTGGTATCATTAACAATTTTGTTGAATTCCTTGAACAACTCCTCACGAAAGAATTCCTTGTCTTCCATCTCGGAAATCTTGGTCTTGATAAGCTGGAACTGTGCAACGGTGATAGTGGTGGGCATCTTTGGTTTTTAGATAGTAAAACTAAAATATTCGTATCATTTTTTACATTTTTTTTACATGAAAATATAGTTACAAACAAATAATAAAAGAAAACCTCTTTTATTACCCCTAAATAGGGATTTTTACTTTTTCTTCTTGTTCTTCTTGGCAACTACTGGTTTCTCGTCTTTATCAGACTCATTGTCTGTGTCCTTCTTGTTGTCCTCATCAGACTGCTGGACTTTGGATTGTTTCCAGAGTTCAGCACATTTCTTCATACGTTCTTTACCATCTGGAATCTCGTCCTTCAATTCCGCCATCTTCTCCTTGACAAAGAGATTGTAGGGGCTGAGTGGTTTCTTTTCTCCATTAGTCTGCTTCTTTTTTTTAGTATCATTAACAATTCTGTTGAATTCCTTGAACAACTCCTCACGAAAGAATTCCTTGTCTTCCATCTCGGAAATCTTGGTCTTAATAAGCTGGAACTGTGCAACGGTGATAGTGGTGGGCATCTTTGGTTTTTAGATAATAAAACCAAAATATTTTTATCATTTTTTACATTTTTTTTACATTTTGTATAAAAATAAATAAGATGATGAATATATGGCTTCATTTTTTTATATTAAGTTTTTTATTACTATATATAATTAGTCATATGTTATATATGTTATCAATGCATGATAATGGTTTCTTATCTAAATTATTATATACAATAGTAATAATATGTGCAATATATATTTTTATTAAAGATTATAGTTTATTACCATTTTTAGGAAAATCTGCATTTCCATCAACTGTAATAGTAGATGAAAAATATCCAAAGAATTATACATATCAACATGTATTAAAATTACCAGATGTTGAAGATGGTAGAAAAATAATTTATTGGGCAGCTAAACAGGACAAAGATAATAAAAAAATATATGATAATCCATGGATAGCATATGGTGATTATGAAAATGTGGGTGTTACAAAAGTAAAAAACAATGAAGCTATAATTAAATTAAATTTACCAAATAGTTATAAAATACATTTTGATAAAGAAATAGTTCCACATTTTCATTATAGAATATGTTGTGACGAAAATATAATGTTAAGTGAAGTAAAAACAGTATATATATATGATTATAATTAATTACCTTGTATATAACACATAATTTCTTCTGCAATTTCTTTAACTGATTTGTTATCACTATTAATTTTATATATAGAATATCCTTGTTTAAATGCATTTTCATAAGTTTCATTATGTTTATCATGTAATTTTTTTAATAATTCAAATTCTATAGTGTTTTCTGAATTTCTATTTCTTTCTTTTATTCTATCATAACAAATATCTGGACTAGTTTCAATATAAATATATAAAACCGGTTCAGTAATTGATTTATTATATTTATGATCAGTATTTTCATATAAATGTTGAAGTATGTTATATTCTTTTGAAGTAAATTTATCTTTATAAATTTCAATGAAAGTTTCTTTAGTAAATTTAGGGCTTCTTTCCATGAAGATAACAGAATTAGTTCTGGATTGTATAAATGCTCTATCCAAGAATATTTTAAGTTGAAAATTGAAAAATCCTTTATTATTTTTATAGATATCTTCAAGGTAAGGTTCCCATTCTTGTACAGGTTCTAGACTAATTAATTGATTATGTGTTTTTTGTAATTCTTCAAGAATTGAAGATTTACCAGTTCCAATATTACCATCTATTGTTATAACAGGCATAATTATAAATATTAAAATAAATCATTTTTTATATAATGGTGTAAGACGGTTATTTTTATTAACTAATTTAATATAACTAAGTAATCTTTGTGTTATAATACAATTTAATGATTTTTTAAGTGATATTTTATTTTTAATATGTTTATTTAAATATTTTTTAACTTGTTCATATAATTCTTTACATTCACAACCACCAATTAATAATTGTGGTCTGGCAATATTATTTTCGAAATTAATTTTCATTTCAACTTGATTTGCAGGATTTTCAGTATAATTATTAGTAGCATATAAATCAGGGTGTATAGTAGCAGCACCACCTCTAATAGATTTTGGAGTACATTTTTTATCAATTTTATTTATTTCAGATTGTGATATTTTAGGTAAATTAGTTGAATTAGAAATAATACAATCAATATAACTATAAATATTAAGTGGATCACTATGTGTTTTAAGTTTATTAGTTAATTTAATTTTGTTTTGTGGTGATAGTTCATTGAGTATCTGTTGATACATGATGTTTTTTTATTATATAGGAATATTAAAATGCAAGGTGAAAATTTTGACGAATATTATAATTATGAAACATTACCAATGAATGTTATTAATGGTAGAATAAATGTAAGTGATAATAATTCTTCAAGTTTATCGTATAAAAATAATAATGAAAAACAAAATTTATGTAATTATTCATCAGAAGCAATTTCTCATACAACAAATAGAACACCATTATCTGACTTATTTTTTTCAAGAGAAAATATAGATATGTTACATTATGGGATGCAAAATATGATATTAAATAAAACAGAAGGAAGATATAATATAAAAAAACAAAATGAAACCGAGTTAAAAATAATAATGAGAGCAATGTTTTTACAACATGCACGTTATAGAACTAATGTTTCAATTGTAAATCAAGTAAAAGAAATAAATAAAAAAGTATTAGAATTTTCAGTTCCAAGAATAATATCAAGTATAAATATGAAAAGAAAATATTTACAAGATATTCAAAAATTACCAGAACCTTTAGAAAGACCTCAATCAATGAGTTCTAAAGGAACTAAAGAATTAGAGTTAAAAGAGTTTTAATGTTTATTATATATAAAAATGGTTAATGAAAAAGAAAACGAACTTATTAAATCTTCGAAATACAATGCTTTTATGGGAACAATTGCAATTTGTATAGTTTATGCAATATTTGCAGTTGCATTAATATTATTTGCAACTTTTACGGAACAAGGTAAATCATTGTATAAAGATTTAAAACCTTTTGCATCAGTAGTAATATTTGGAACAATAGTAATTATAGTTGTAATGACAATTTTAGTTATAAATTGGAAACCAGAAGAAGCAAAAAAAGCAAGTTTAGATGATATAGAAAATAATTCAATGTCTTGTCCAGATTATTATAAATTAAACAAAGTTGATGATATAGATGAAAGAAATAAAATTCTTGGTTGGAATCATCATTTGGAAGAAGTTCAATATTCCACATCTAGTCAGGGTAAAGATGTTAAATTATCTGATTATAAAATAGATACATCTAAAAAACATTTAATTAACTATAAATGTGAAATGAACGATAGTATAATTGAAAATACAGATGAATTTAAGGGAAATACAAATCAAACTAAGTTGCAAGGTGTAACTTCAGCTGCAACAAATGCAGATAATCCATCTACTGTAACTGGTAATTCAAATACATGGTATTCAGAAACTTTTAATTATAATAAAAATGATTATAAAGCATTATCTGCATTTACAGCAATGTATGGTGGAATAGCTTATCCAAATGGAAGTATTTCATCTACATCTACTGCGAATTCAACAAACTATCAATTTAATAATAAATCAACTGCAAGTAATTCAGCTACCAGTTCAAAAATCCGTAAATATTCTAATGAAGAAGATGATAAGTATTATTTGAATGTAGCTTTCACTGGTTATGATTGTACAAAAGTATATCCAGAATATTTAGCATATTTAGATGCAAAAGAATATTTAAAGAATGATGAAAATGGACCAAAGAACTTACATAGATGTGAATGGTCAAAAAAATGTGGTGTCCCTTGGACAGAGGCAGGTTGCGAGTAATTAAATAATTTATTTTTATAATACAAAAAGTATATAAACATTTTTGTAATAATAAAATGTATATTATGCGTGTAAAAAAAAGAGATGGTAGTTATGAAGATGTATCATTTGACAAGGTAATTCGTCGTATTAAGAATCATAGTAATGATTTAAAAAATTTAGATCCAACTGGTATAGCACAATATGTATGTGCTCGTATTTATGATGGTGTTCCAACAAGTGAATTAGATGAATTAACAGCTCAAATATGTTCAAGTTATATAACAGAACATCCGGAGTATGGTATTTTATCTTCAAGAATAATAATAAGTAATCATCATAAAAATACTTCACCTTCTTTTAGTGAAGTAGCAACATTATTATATAATAAGATAGATATAAATGGTGTAAAAAATCCATTAGTATCAGAAGAATTAATGAATGTAGTAAATGAACATAAAGAGAAGTTAAATGATGTAATAGATTATGAAAAAGATTATAATATAGATTATTTTGGATTTAAAACATTAGAGAGATCTTATTTGTTAAAAATAGATGGAAAGATAATAGAAAGACCTCAACATTTATTTATGAGAGTAGCAATTGGAATACATGGAAATGATATAAAAGAAGTAATTGAAACATATGAACATATGTCAAATAAAATGTTTATTCATGCAACCCCAACGTTATTTAATGCAGGAACGCCAAGATCTCAAATGGCTTCATGTTTTCTACAGGCTATGAAAGAAGATAGTATTGAAGGAATCTTTGATACTTTAAAGAGTTGTGCTCATATTTCAAAATATAGTGGTGGTGTAGGGTTACATGTACATGATGTAAGATCTCGTGGTGCTTATATTAAAGGAACAAATGGAACAAGTAATGGTATAATACCAATGTTAAGTGTTTATAATAAAACAGCAATGTATGTAGATCAATGTTTCCGTGGTGATACTAATGTTTATACTTTAAATGGAACAAAGAAGATAGAAAAAATAAGAGAGAATGATATGGTATTAACATCAGATGGAACATTTCATAAAGTTTTAAGAAAAATAGTAACAAAAATAAATAAAGATACTTATCGTGTAAGAACGAATAATTCAATTGATACAGTTTATGTAACTCCAGAACATCAAATTTATGCTTTAACAGATGTTCCATCATTACCAGTACATGAGTTAAAGAATTATATGCAAAATAATTTAAATAAAAAAGCACAATATGTAGATTTAAAATCTTTAACTACATTTGATTATGTAGGATATCCGATACCAATAGTAGATAATGAAATAGAATGTGATGAAGATATGTGTTTATATTCTGGTATTTTATTAGGAAATGGATATATAGAGAATGGAATTCAATATGTATCATTTTATAAAGATAAAGGAAATGAAATGAAAAATATTTTAATAAAATTTTTGAATAAATATAAAGTAGAATATAGTAGTTATATTGAAAAAAATCGTACAATTTTAAAATGGAATAATCAAGAAGGTGTAAGACCAATAAAGAATTTCTTACAATTATCAAAAGAATGTGTAAAAATATTTTTAAAAGGATTATTAAAATCGAATGGTTGTAAGATAAATGATACATATAATTGTATGTTTTATAATGTGGATGATTCAAAGAAATACATTTGTTATTATGTAAAATATCTATTTTTACGTTTAGGTGTATTAGTAGATGGTTTTTACAAATCAGAGAATAAATATAATGTAGTATGTATTCCATATTGTGATGAATTGTTTGAAATTTTTGATTATAAAAATAAAAAGAGTGATATAAAAATATTGAATTATTTTGAATTAGATGATGTTTTATGGACAGGAATAAAATCAATAGATAAAATGAAAAATTTTGAAGGATATGTATATGATTTAAATGTACATGATAATCATAGTTATGTAACAGAGATGGGAATAGTTCATAATAGTGGAAAACGAAATGGAAATTTTGCAATTTATTTAGAACCTTCTCATCCAGATATAGAATCATTTATAGATTTAAGAAAGAATCATGGAAATGAAGCCGAAAGATGTCGTGAATTATTTACTGCTTTATGGATTCCAGATTTATTTATGGAAAAAGTAAAAAATGATGAAGAATGGTGTTTATTTTGTCCAAATAAATGTCCAGGATTATCAGATGTTTATGATGAAGATTATAGAAAATTATATGAAAAATATAGTTCAGAAAAAAGATATGAAAAAAAAAATAAAAGCTCAAGATTTATGGAAAAATATTTGTATAGCACAAAAAGAAACGGGAACGCCATATATATGTTATAAAGATTCATGTAATAGAAAGAGTAATCAAAAAAACTTAGGTGCTATAAAATCATCAAATTTATGTGCAGAGATAATAGAATATTCAGATAGTAATGAAACAGCAGTATGTAATTTGGCAAGTATTGCATTACCAATGTATGTAGAAAATGGTGAATATAATTATGAAAAATTATATAAAATATCAAAAATAGTAACAAAAAATTTAAATAAAGTAATAGATAAAACTTTTTATCCTTTAAAAGAAACAGAAGTAAGTAATAAACGTCATCGTCCAATTGGAATAGGTGTTCAAGGATTAGCAGATGTTTATGCTTTAATGAATATATCATTTGATAGTGATGAAGCAAAAGAAATAAATAAAAAAATATTTGAAACAATATATTATGGTGCATTAACGATGTCAATGGAGTTATCAGAAAAATATGGAAGTTATGATAGTTATAATGAAAGTCCTATATCAAAGGGATTATTACAATTTGATTTATGGAATGTGGTACCATCAAGTGGATTATGGAATTGGGAAGAATTAAAAGAAAAAATAAAAAAGAATGGTGTAAGAAATAGTTTATTATTGGCATTGATGCCAACAGCATCAACAAGTCAAATATTAGGATTTAATGAATGTTTTGAACCATTTACAAATAATATATATAATCGTAGAACTTTAGCGGGAGAATTTTTTATTATTAATAAATATTTGATAAATAAGTTAATAGAATTAAAGATATGGAATAAAGATATAAAAAATAAAATAATTGAAAATAAAGGTTCAGTTCAAGATATAAATGAAATCCCCGAAGATATACGTAAAATATTTAAGACAGCATATGAGTTACATCCAAAAGCAATAATAGATCAATCAGCGGACCGTGGAGCATATATTTGTCAATCACAGAGTATGAATATATTTTTAGATGATCCAGATATAACAAAATTAAGTAATATGCATTTTTATTCGTGGAAAAAAGGATTAAAAACAGGAATATATTACTTAAGGACAAGACCAAAAGCAAGAGTGCAATCATTTTCATTAGAAGGAAAGAAATATACAAAAAATAATAAAGAAAATGAAGAAACAGAGTGTTTAAGTTGTGGTGCTTAAATAAAAAATATACAAATAAATAAATGATATATATATGGATATTAGTTGTGTTAATAATTATAATATTAACATGGTTAATATATATGAATTTAAATTGTGATATATCTGAAGGTTTTAAAGTTTCAGATAATAAAAAAAATACAATTACATTATCAATGATTGTTGATATGAATGTTAAAATAGATATGATAAAATCAGTATTAAGTAATATTAAATTAAAAATTAGTAGAAATTTAAATAATGAATTAAAAAAACCAGGATCTTCAATTGAAACAAATACAGAATTATCAAAGATATCAAATAAATTATTAGAGATTGAAAAATATGAAAATACATTTATGGAAAAATTAGAAGAAATTGAAAATATAAAAGATGATATTTTTTCAAAAATACCAGAAAAATCCATAAACAATATAGATGAATTAACAAAATTGGAAATAAAAATAAAAGAAATAAATCAAAAATTAATAGATATTTCTGTAAAAGAAGATTTAAAAGAAGATGTAAATAATGATTTGGAAAAATTAGATCCATACGTAATATATCTAAAGAATGTATTATTAGATATAATTAAAATAGGAGTATAATGGGTTTTTTGAAATCATTATCAAAAGAATTATATAATATAATAACATGTTATAAAATTCAAATAGAAGAAGTAGATATTGAAATAGAAAATAAAAATATATACAATAGTCATTTTTTTTCATGTTATAAAATTGAAGAAGATAAAGAAGAAGAAGAATATAAAGAAGAAGAAGAATATATTTATGATCGTAAAATTTTTAATAATTATAAAACTTATATAGAATCACATGTATAATCTACATAATCTTCTTATTCATTTATTTTTGTATAAATGTAATTAACATTTACGTCAAATATCGCACATTCATCATAATAATTTTTATTTGAAATATAAATAGTATTTTGCATTTAAAAATGTAAATAAATGTAATCATTTTTTATAAAAATGTAAAAAAAATGAAAAAAATGATAAAATTATAAGAAAGAATAATTATTAAAAATGAGTATCATTTCTGGAGCTAGTATTGTAGAATTCAAGAATTTTTTGAATGAATATGAAGAAAAAGGAATTATTGTATCTAAATTTAGGACTTATATTAAAGAGTTCATAAACAAAAACAAAGAAAAAAAACAGAAAAAGACACGTAATCCTTCTGATTATAACAAATTTGTGAAGGAATGTATGTTGAATGATGATGATATTAAGAAGGAAGGTCTCACACAGGGTGAAAAGATGAAGATTTGTGCTAAAAAATGGGAGGATTATAAAAATAATAATCCTGAACTTTTTGAAAAAAAAGATTCTAATAAGGATAATCAGAAAAAAACGAATGTTCTTCCGAAAAAAATCAAAATAAAACTAGATTTTCCAGTGGATTCTGATAATAATTCTGATAATAATTCTGATAATAATTCTGATGATAATTCTAATGATAATTCTGATGATAAGATAAAAGTAGAAAAAAAAACTAAAAAAGAAGAAAAAGATAAAACTAAAGAAGAAAAAAAAAAGAGAAAAGAAGAAGAAAAAAAGATAAAAAAAGAAACTAAAGAAGCAGAAAAGAAGGCTAAAAAAGAAGCTAAAGAAGCTAAAGAAGCTGAAAAGAAGGCTAAAAAAGAAGCTAAAAAAGAAGCTAAAAAAGAAGATTCATCAGATGATGAATATGATTTTGATGCTAAAGTAGATTCATATCTTAATGATTAAATATTTTTTTCTAATATTTTAATTCTATAATCTATATTTTTTATAACATTAATTAAATAAGCTATAATTTTTGTTTCATTTATTTTTTTATAACTTATATTTTTATAAAAACTATCTTTAACAATTATTGGTAAAATTTGTTCAACCTCTTGTGCTAAAAATCCAACTTCATCTTTATTATGATATTTAGGACTAATAAAATCTGTATCATTTTTCCATTGAAAAGAAATAGGATTTAATTCATTAATAATTTTAGTAGAATCAGATAAAATAGTTATATTAGTTTTAAATTTTTTATCAGATGGTGATGAATGTGTAGATAAAGCAATAATATCATTTTTAATATGTAGATTTTTATAAAGATAAAGATTTTTTTCATAAAAAATAGAATTTTCATTATATTTTATAAAAAAAGGTTCTGGTTCAATATTTGTATTGATTAAATAACCTAATGCAGGTATATTTACTTGAATTTTAACTTTGTTAGATATATAATTTTGATTAGTAAAGTCTAAATTACAGTTAAATAAAATTATATTACTATCGCTATTTAACGATGTAAATATAATGTCTTTAATATTACATGATGAGTTAAATCCATAATTATCATTATAAAAATAATTATTAAATTCATCTTTAAAATATTCAAGTTCAATAATATTAGAAGTTGTTAAATTAAATTTATATTGATTAAAATTATTATATCTAGGTGTAATAGTATCATGTATTAATACTTTAGGTTCTATATCAAAATTAACAATAACAATACCAGAACTACCTTCAACATTAGAACCAGCATTACCTCCACTACCATTATAATATTGAGGTATAATTGTATTTTCATAATCACTTCCATTACCATTAAGTGCATAATATAAATTATTTCCAGTAATATTATATTGTTCTCCAATATCACCATTAGGTGGTTGATTTAATATATTATCTCCATTATTACCACCAGATGCAATTTGATTATGAAATTGACTAGAATAGGCATTATTAAACAAATTACCACCTTTACCAACTTTAATTTCATAAGTTCCATTTAAAATTTGATTTTCTAAATATATAACATTACCTGCATAACCTCCACTACCAATATTAGATGCTCCAGCACCACCACCACCAATAATTAATATATCAGAATTTGTATCTTCAGAACAAATAATTTTATAAGTTGTTTGATTTAATTCTTTATTTTTAAAAGCAATATATTTATCAGTTCTGTTTATTTCAATAAAAAAATTAAAATATATATTTTGGATATCAATTAATGATATTTTTTTATTATATATTCTTAAATCATGATAATATAATTGAGATTCACTTAAAGAATCACCAATATTTAAATCATTTAAATTAATATTAATTATATTGTTATATATATTATTATGGATAATAGTATCTATATATAAAGTTATATTATTTTTTGTAAATATAAAATTTAATAATATCCATTTATTTATTGTAAAATTAATATTTAACCATTCATATTCCTCAGTATCATTTTTAAATATTTTAATGGAATCCTGATGTAATTTAAAATTAAAAAAATCATTATTAGTATTTTTTATTTTAAATAAAGAATATTCATTATTAAATGAATGAATTTTAAACCAAAAAGATATTGAAGAATCATTATCTAAATTTAAATTTGGTATTTCTAAATTAATATTTTTTAATAAAATCGAAGAATTAAATATAAAATCTTTATTATATTCTATATCGTTATATGTTTTATATAAAAATAATTTATCAAAAAATAAAGATGCATTAATTGAATTACCATTTCCATAAATACTTTCAAAAAAGAACTTATAAATTTTGTAACCTATTTGTGTTCCATTTTCATTATCAATTATATTTTTAAAAACTTTATATTTTTTTTGATTAATAAATTCAATATCAGAGTAAATAGAGTTAAACTGATCTTTTTGACTTAATTCTCCGTCTAAATTTCTTATCATATCTTCTGTAGTAGAAATAAAGTTCCAAGGATCATTATCATTATTTTTAGCATAAACTACAATTTCTTTTGGAGCGGAAGTCCACCAACCTCCATTTATATAGGATTGATTAATATATATTGCATAAGAATCTAAAATTATTTCTTCTGGTAATGTAATTTCAATCCAATCGCCATGTATAGTATCTTTAATTGTATTATCACCTTTTTGAATATCAATTTCTACACCTTGACCTCCTATATAAAAACCATATAACAAATTATAATTATTAATATCCCAAAAACCATGTGAATAATAAGTATTATTAATAAAACTATAATCAGTATCATTGTTAAAAATTGATATCGGAAGATGCTGTGTAGCATTATCATATGATGAATATCTTACTTTATAGATTCCATTATCATAACTATTATTAGTAACTGTAATTTCATGAGTTGATTCTGCTTGATTTACCATAAAATAAGTATTTCTAGTTTTTTCAGAAGGATATGGTAATAATATTTTTGAGATTTTTACATTTGTATTTATATTATTATCTAAATTACTATTAAAATTAAAATGTGCAATTAATCCATCGTGAATAAAAACTTTATTATATATACGAAAATCATCATAGTATCCCTCTATTCCAAATGTTATTGTATCATCGATATTACCTATAATAAATCCCGGATTAATATCATTATGATCAAAAATAAATTTTTCTATAGTTTTATTATTTTCTGTCTCTTTAATTTCTTTATTAACATATAATGAAACATGATATGTTACATTATTTTCATTTTTACGTTGATATGAAAATGAAAATGTATATAATTTCCAGTCCTTATGAAAATTAACATCACTAAATTCCCATTTAATCGAATTAAAAGTATCGCTAGCTTCAGTAAATAATTCAAGATAACCTTCATATAACCAAGCAGAAAATCCATTTCCAAAATTACCAGAATGAAATAAACAATTATTTGTACTTACTGGATAATTGTCAGAAGATTTAAACCAAAAAGATATAGTAAAATCACCATTATTAGTTAATTTTTCCAGAGTTAAATTTGGAATTTTTAATCTTAATTCTTCATTATTAACTATAGATAATTCATTTATAGAATCATTTGTATATGTAGGTGTTCCATCAAGTTCATTTACTAATGAGTCTATAATTCCAAATCCTGGTATATTTGTACTTATATCATTATTTAAATTATTATTAAATTTATAATGCGCAATTAATCCATCTTTTATATTATAATTATAAATTTCTCTATAAAAATCACTATTTGTATTATTATTATAATTATAATAATTTATATACATAGTTTTTAATATTTTTATAGTTTATTTTTTTCTAAAATAATTAGACGCTTATCTAAAATTTGAATACAATCTACTAAATATGGTATTAATTTAGTTTCTTTAATTGTTTTAAAACCAATTCCATTTATTAAATTATTTTCAACTAATATAGGTAAAATTTGTTCTAATTCTTGTGCTATAAATCCAACATCAAATTTATTTTTATTATTATCACTAATAATATTAATATCATCTTTCCATTGAAAACTAACTGGATTTATTTTTTTTATAATATCTAATGAATCATGTAATTTATTAATATTTTTTTTCAATTTTTTATCAGATGGTGTATATAAAGAAAAAGCTGTTATCTCTTCTTTAACGTATAAATTTTTATCTAAATATAAATTATGGAGACATTCAATACCATCACCATCACCATTTTGAACATTAGTTATATAATTAAAAGTATCAGATTTAATAAAATTAACTTTATTATTTTCTTGTTCAATTTTAATGTAACCAATATTCGGTAAATTTGTATTTAAAATAATATTATTTGGAATATAGTTTTTATCTATTTGTTTAAATAAATCTTGAAATGTTTTAACATTTGATATATCAATTGTTTTAGGGAAATTTTCTAAATTATCTTTTCTATATATATTAATTTTAGAATTGTTAGTATTATTAACAATAAATTTATCCATTTCTTTTATTTAATATAAAACCATTTAATTTTAGTATCAAACGCTAAATATCCTATTTCATTATTTGTATCAATAGTAAAATCTGTTAAATTTTCAAAACTTTCATTATCAACACCGGTAACGATATTATCATATGAATCTATATTATTATTAAATATATTACTATCTGTTAAATATTCGTTATCAACGCAATATAATTTATCAGTAATAAAATATAATTTATTATTTTTATATAAAATATTATGAATAATATTTGATGATTGATATAATTCTTGAATATTACTAGTATTTAAAATAAAATAATAAATATTATAATCTTGTGTTAAATATATTGTAGTATCATCAGAATTAATAGTTATATCATTAATATAATCAAATTTTTTATCAAAATTTAAAGTAATAGTTTTATATAAAGAACTAATGTAATCTAAAAATAATATTTTTTTTTCATCTTCATTAAAATATAATAATTGATTACTAAGACGTGATTGTTTATATTTATTAGAATAAATAATATTTCTAGTTTCTACAAGAATTCGATGTTCATTACCATTTTTATAATCATAAATTTCATGTTGTTCAGCAAAAGATATAACATTTGGATTTTCATCATCAATAGTTAAACTTTCATAAGATATATAATATATTTTATCAGTATTAGAACTTTTACCTATAAAATATTGATTTGTATCATTATCATATATGATATTATAATCCATTAATGTTTTAATATTATATTTACTATTTTTAATCTCATCAATTATATAATTATTTGTAGAACTAACATAACCAGATATAATTTTATGGTTATTATTTATTTTACATGTTAAAATTATTTTATTATTATTTTTATTGAATGTTATACCATATAATTCATCAATTGATATATTAATATTAATTTCATTTAATGTAATATTGGTATTAATATCATCACATTTATATATTTTTGTTTCTGAAATAAAATAAAAAGAACTGTTATAATATTCGACATCAATAAAATTAATGGTATTATCAATAATTTTATGTTGAATATTAAGATTATGTGTATTAATAATATATAATTTATTATTATCAATTATAGATATTTCAGAAGGATTAGATGTTTTAGAAATACCATAACTTCCATTTTGAAAAATATTATTATTTATATTAACATCATTAATGACTTGAATAGAAGAACCACTAATACTATCAGATGTAAGTTTAACATTTCTAATTAAATTATCATCTAATAGATACAATTCTTTTTCATTGTTAGTTAAAATAATATTTCTCGGTTCATAAAAAAGAGCTTGATTACCAATACCATCTTGAATACCTTTATATTTATCTGAACCAGCTATTTTTATATTATTATAATTATCAATTTTATTTATACTAGAATTACTTGTATTAGTTAAATATATAATATTATCTTTGGTAATTGCCATATTATTAGATCCAAATCTAGGCATATTTATTATTTAATGATATGTATTATAATTAACTAAAATATCTATATCATTAATATGAATATTTTTAATTTCTTTAAAAGTTATAATACCAGTTGATAGAATAGTTTTATTTATATTAAAATAAATTTTATTAATAAATTTAAATTGATTAATAAATTGTTCTAAATCAATAATTGTATTTTTACTAATTTCATAATTAATATTTATTTCTAATTCTATAGTTTTTTTAAATGCATCTAAACTATTAATAATTACATTATTAATATCTGAGGGTTCTTCTGTAATATTAATTTCTAAATATTGATTAATATAAAGATTTATATTAATTTCTGTTTCATTGATATTATTATATATAATATTTTGATTTGGAACATAAAATATATAATTTTTTGGAAAATTATATTTATCAGATTCTATAAAATCACTAGAATTATATAATGTAGTATCATTATCATATATTTCATTATTTTGAGGTGTAATTAAATAATAAGTTGTTCTTAAATCATAATTATCTAATGAAAGATAAGAACCAACATAATCATTAACTGGAATCCATAAATTTTCATTTATATTAGAATTTATTGTGTTTTTTATACTATTACTGGAAGTAACTGAAATTTGATTAAATAAATCAATAATTTCATTCCTATAAGGTAATCTACCTAAATTTAATTCTACATGTAATTTATAATCATCCCATGACATATGATTATTAATTTCTAATATATCAACTGAATCATACCAAAAATATATACTATCAGAATTAGATTGTAAAGAATTACCATATTCTTCTAAATTAGATTGATAAATTTTTTGTGAATATGTTTCATCATATTGTACATTGGAGTAATATTCAATACTTAATAAATTAGAAGTATTATCATCATTAAATTTAATCCAATCTTTATGTGGTTCTGGAATATTTAGATTATTAACTGGTATATATTTATTTTTATAGTCATTTGTCAATATAAAAAAGGTATTATTATAATGTGTACTTCCACTTCCAGTAAATATTTTTTCAAATTTTGTTTCATTAATTAATGTAAGAGTATATCTAGTATTTGTATCACCTAATCCTAATTGTCCCACACTATTATCACCACAACCATATGCTATACCATCACTAGTTAGAAATATACTATAATCTGATCCACAAGCAATATTAGTTATAGTTATATTATCTAAATTGGATATTAATTCTGGTGTATTTCTATTATTTGTATCACCTAATCCTAATTGTCCCTTATGATTATAACCACAACTATATACTCTACCATCACTAGTTAAAAATAGAGTATGATTGCCACCAGAAGCAATATTAGTTATATTATCTAAATTAGGTATTAATGTAGTATTATATTTCGTTGTTGTATCTCCTAATCCTAATTGTCCATTAGTATTATCACCACAACTATATACTCTACCATCACTAGTTAAAAATAGATTATGATTGCCACCAGAAGCAATATTAGTTATAGTTATATTATCTAAATTAGGTATTAATTCTGGTGTATATTTATTATATGTAGATTCAAATCCTAATTGATGATTATTATTATTAAGACCACAACCATATACTTTACCATCACTAGTTAAAAAAATAGTAAATAGATATCCACATGAAACTTTAGTTATATTATCTAAATTAGATATTAATGTAGGAGTAACTATATCATTAAATGTAACACCTAATCCTGATTGTCCCAAGTTATTTTGACCACAACTATATACTCTACCATCACTAGTTAGAAATATAGAATGATTGTTACCAGAAGCAATATCCGTTATATTATATAAATTAGGTATTAATGTAGGAACTAAAAAATCATCTCCAATATCTCCTAATCCTAATTGTCCATTAGTATTATCACCACAACTATATACTCTACCATCACTAGTTAAAAACATAGAATGATTGTTATTAGCTGAAATATTAGTTATATTATCTAAATTAGGTATTAATGTAGGTGTTAATCTCTCTGTTGTATCTCCTAATCCTAATTGACCCACATTATTATTACCACAACCATAATTTTTTTGTTGAAATTTAAAATTATTATTATTTAATTGTTGAATAAATTGATCAACTTGTTTATAATCGGGTAAATTTTTATGATAAATTTCATTATTAGCTTTATCCCAAGTTAAATTACTTGTAGTTTCTTTAAATAAAAGTAAATTTTTATTTTCAAACTTATTAATATTAAGAACTGAATTTTTATCTAAATTAATATCAAAAGTTTTAATAGGTTGTAATTGTATGTCTTTATTTAATAATGAATAATCTTTAAAATATATACTATTAGATTGTAAAGAATTACCATATTCTTCTAAATTAGATTGATTTAATTTTTGTGAATATGTTTCATCATATTCTATATTTGAGTAGTATTCAGTACTTAATAAATTAGAAGTTAATAAATTAGAAGTATTGTTATAATTAAATTTAATCCAATCTCTATGTGGTTCTGGAATATTAGAATTATATATAGGAATAAATTTATTTAATGATTTATTTTCTGTTTCAAATTTATTTTCATAAGATAAAAATATAGTAAAATAAACAGGATTATTATTAATAACTGCAATATCATAAATATATATATTATTCTCTATAAAATAATTTATTTTTACTGGAGTATATCTATGATTTGTATCACCTAAAGCTAATTGTCCATAGTTATTTTGACCACAACTATATGCTTGACCATTATCATCTAAAAATATAGTATGATAATTAGATGAAACTTTAGTTATTTTTTTTGTATCAAAAAAATTTACTAATTCTGGAGTATATCTATGATTTGTATCACCTAAACCTAATTGACCATAGTTATTAAGACCACAACTATATGCTTGACCATTATCATCTAAAAATATAGTAGATTTACTACATGAAACTTTAGTTATTTTTTTTGTATTAAAAAAATTTACTAATACTGGAGTATTTCTACTATTTGTATCACCTAAACCTAATTGACCATATTCATTACTTCCACAAACATATACTCTACCATTATTTTTTATAAATATACTATAGTCTACACCACAAGCAATATTAGTTATATTATCTACAGAAGGTATTAATTCAGGAGTATATTTAGTAGAGTTATTTCCTAAACCTAATTCACCATAAGCATTAAGACCACTACCATATACTCTACCATCACTAGTTAAAAATAGACTATGTCTAGAATTACAATCAATATTAGTTATATTATATAAATTAGGTATTAATTTAGGAGTATGTTCCATAGAGTTATGTCCTAATCCTGATTGACCATTTACACCAAAACCACAACCATATACTCTACCATCTTCACTTAAAAATATTGAAAATTTATATCCACAACTAATATTAGTTATTTTAATATTATTTCCATCAAAATAATCTACTAATTCTGGAGTTTTTTTAGTATCTATATGACCTAATCCTAATTGTCCCTCATCATTAAGACCACAACCATATACTCTACCATCTTTTGTTAAAACCATATATCCACTAGTTAATATACTAATTTTCTTAATTTCAATATTATTATAATAAAAAAACTCTAATAAAGTTGGATATAAACTTTTGTTACTGCTTGTAAGTTCTTTATTAAAATATTCTATAGTCATATATTCTGATTCAATTTGACCACAAAAAAAGGCAAATTTACTATAATTATTCCGTGTATTTTTTTTATGAAAAAAAGTATTTTCTGGATAAACATTTTTTTTTTCAATAAAGAAAGTTCTGTTTCTATTTTTTATTGTTTCTTTATTACAAAATATATCATCAAAATAAATATCTGCATCATTATTATATCTAAGTAATTGTGGTTTATTAATATTTTCTGGCATATTTCTAATAATGCCAATATTTAAATATCTATTATTACCACATCCATATGCTTGACCATTATCTGTTAAAAATACAGTAGATTGATATCCACATGAAACTTTAGTTATATAAATATTATTTTGATCAAAATAATTTACTAATGTAGGAGTATCTCTATTATTTGTATCACCTAATCCTAATTGACCATAATCATTTTTTCCACAACCATATACTTTACCATTATTTTTTATAAATATAGTAGAGTAACGATTACACCCAATATCAATTATATTATCGATATTTGGATTACTTATTAATTCAGGAGTATGTCTAGTAGTTGTATCACCTAAAGCTAATTGTTCAAAGTTATTAAGACCACAACTATATACTCTACCATCTTTAGTTAAAAATATAGTAAATTGATAAGAACATGCAACTTTAATTATATTAGGATCATTTGGAAAATTTATTAATGTAGGAATTAATTTCTCTGTTGTATCACCTAATCCTAATTCTCCCGAGTTATTTAAACCACAACCATACGCTTTACCATTACCTGTTAAAAATATTGAATAATTATATCCACATTCACAACTAATAAAATCATTTTTAGCTCTATAAAAATGTAGTCCATTACCATCACCATATTCTAAATTAGTTATTAATGTAGGCCAATATACTTCAGGTGTTGTATGTCCTAAACCTAATTGTCCCGAGGAATTTACACCACATGTATAAGCTTCACCGGTATCTGTTAAAAATATTGAAGAATTTCCTCCACAACTAATATTGGTTATATTAGAATTATTTAAAATATTTATTTGTTGTGGAGAAGTTTTAGTTGCTTTTCCATTAACAGAATCACCAAAACCTAATTGACCATACTCACTATAACCACAACCATGTACTCTACCATTATCTTCTAAAAATATAGTATGTAATGCACCAGAAGCAATTTTTATTATATTTTTGTTAAAATTAATTTCTTTAAATAAAGGAAAAATTTCTAGAGTTCCTGCTGATCCTAAACCTAATGCACTATGTTCATTTTTATAAGCAGTAACAAAAAGTCTATTTTTATCTGTATGAATTTCACTATATTTTTTTTTTATAAAATATGATAACTGGTCTGAATTAGGTATTAATTTACTGTGTTGATCAATTTGTTCCCAAGTTAAATTAGTTGTAGTTTGTTCAAAATTTAAAGAATCTTTATCTATTAAATAATGAAATCTATAATCATTACCATAATTATTTTGATTAGTTAAACCATTATCAAGTGTTCCATTAATATTTAAAGTAATTATATTAATATTAGGTAATTTTTTTAAACTGCTTATTTCAATATTTAATATATTTGAAATAAATTGATTTCTAGTTAAATTAAATATAATTTCTTTATAAATATGTGGATTTCTTATAGAATCAATTAGATTAGTAATATTAATAATATTATAAAAAGTATCCATATTGGATTTGATATCAATATTAAAAAAATCAATATCTTTTTTTGGAATAATAGGAAAACTTTTAGTTGAAATTTGTGTTCCAGTAGATATATTTATGGTAAAAAGATTATTCAGGTTATTAAAATAATATAAAAAATTATTATTAAATTGAATTGTAATACTATTAATATTATTTTGTTGATTTATAAAATCAGAAAATTTGTTACTATATGCAGTAAAAAATTTATTAATATTTAAAATATTACTGGATTGTTCAAGAAGAAATAAAGATGAATTATTAGTATAATTTAAATTATTGTTATAAATTTCAGGTATATTAGAATTAAGTAAAGGTTGATTATCAATACTACTAATAAATTTATTTTCTGTAATTTTATTTTGAACATAATATGTAAATCCGCCATTTTTATAGTAATCACTAAATCTAATAATTTTATTATTAAAATTATAGTTATTATAAACATAAGCTTTATGAAATTTTTTATATATTCTAGAGAAAGATATAGTTTTATCATAAAATGATACGGGTAATCTAGGTTTAATATATTGTTTAATAATATTTAATTTATAATAAAATATATAACCAGTATTAATAATAAAATATATATTACCTTTATGATCAATAGTAGCAGAACCAAATTTATTATTATTAAAGATTGGTTCATTAAAATATAATAATTGATTAGAATTAATATCAAATGTAATTAATTTATTAGCATTATAAGGAACTAAATATATATAAGGTTGATTATTAATATTAACAATAACAGCATCTTTAAAATATTCATTATCCCCATTAATTCCATCTAATATAGGAATTATAGTAATATTATTATTTTGGATATTAAAAATAATAATATCAGTGAGATTATGTGGAATTAAATAAATAAAATTAGAATGATATATTGCTTTAGAAAATTTTTTAGGAATATTATTGGATTGACTGTAAATAGTTATAGATGAATTAGTTTCTTTAATAAATTCATAATAAGTTCTAATTTTATATTTTAAAATAATATTCCCATCAGATGGGATTAAATAAATATAATCATCAATAATTTTAGCATCAGAAAATAAACTAGAACCTTGATTAATAAGACTTTCTTGATATAAAAATTCAGAATCTAGATTTTGATTAGTAATAGAATCAAATAATAAAACTTCACCTAATGAGTTTTCAATAATATTATAATAAACAATAGTTTTATGTTTATTTGGTATTAAAAACAATGTATTAATTTTATGACTATATACAATAGATGAAAATGTATTAATACGTTCGCCAAATGTTTTATCATAAATATTTAAATGTTGTGATTCATTAGTATTTAAATTATAAATAATAAATGGTATATAATTAAGTCCAGCATTATCAGTAGATGAATCTGTAATCATATATAAATTTTCATTAATAATAATTGATGCAATAATTTTATTTTGTTCAAAATTAATATATTTACTTAATGAACTATTTAAATCATTTTTAGATTGAATAGTTCTAGTTTTTAATATAGGTATAGATAGATTAACATCTAATATAAATAGATGTTTTAAATCATAGGGAAATAAAAATATATTACCAGTATTAATATCATAAATAGAATTGATAAAAGAATTATCAAATTTATTATTTTTTAATAATTTATCAAGTGTAAATTCAACTAAATTACCTTGAAGTTCTCCTTTAAATATTTGAAAAATAATATCACCATTTAAATCAGTAGTTAATGTATTTTCTGTAACTATAAATTCTTTTGAATCATAATTATTGGTTTTTTGATATTTCCATTCAAATGATTTATTAAGTTGATCATCATAATAGGTAATAATAGTAGGTATAATAATACCATATTGATAAATAGCATTAAAATTAGTATTAATACCAATAATAAGATTTTGTAATGAATATTGATTGTTACTAAGTTTTTTATAAACATCTTTACTAATTAATTTAAAATCAGCGGTACCTTCTAAAGTTGCATTATTAGTTATATCATAACATAATTTAGCAATTTTATTAGAATTATTTGGAAAAAGATATGTAAATTGGTTAATAATAAAAGCATCAACATATTTATTATTATTAAAATTACGATTAGATATATCAATTCTAGAGAAAGTTTCATTAATAATATTAAAAATATATATATAATTTTCATTAGATGGAATTAAATATAAATGACTACTAAAATAAATTGCATTATTAAAGAATGGTCTATTAATAAGTGGATTTAAAGTATCAATTTTTTTAAATTGATAAGTTCTAGAATTTAAATATAAAATACCAATACCAATAATATTATATGGAATCATATAAATAGCATTAATTAAATTATTATATATACCTTTAATAAATTTCATTTCTGTAACATCATAATTATTCAAGTTAAAATAATCAATATTTTTAGTATCAATATCATATTCAACGACAGTATTAAATTTACCTAATATTGTATATATTTTAGAATCAACATTTTCAAGATCAGTATATGCAATAATTTCTCTAGTAGAAAGATCTAATGGTAAAATTTGTATATCTGTAATATTACAGGTAATTAAATTAATTTTAGATAAATGCATACCATTATTTTCAATCATATAAATGTCATTATTAATTAAAATGCCAGAATTGTAATTTCTAAATATATATCTAGGATCAGTAATATGTAAAATACTATTAATATTAGAATTTAAATTATAATTATCAAATCCATGATAATTATATATAGCAGTATTTAAATTGATAGTATAAACATTATTTTGATTATATTTAGATATTAAAAAAATATTAGAATTATGAATAATACCATCAGAACAATGTAAATTAGAATATGTAGTTTGTAATGTATGAAAATAATTAATTTTATTGTATGGTTCTTTTAAAATACCTAAATAATTAGAATTACCGGGAATCATATAAATATTTTTGTTAATATAATCAAAATGTGATCTAGAAAATGAAGGTTCATCTTGATTAAGTTTAAAGAGAATAGAAAATTTATTTTTAGAATAATTAAAAACAGAAAATTCAGGAATTTTATCAGGAATAAGATAAATATTAGAATTATCTTGATCTAAAACAGCATCAATAAATTTATGTTTATTATTATTAATACCGCTACTTTTAATAGAGATATTATTAATAGAAATATTATTAATAGGATCATATATATATATATCAGTAGATTTATGTGGAATAAGGTATAATTTATTATCAGCAATAATAGCAGTGGAATACATATCTTCTAATTGAAATAAAAAATCATTAAAAATACTAAATGTATTATTAGTGGTATCAATAATACCAATATTTCCAGAATTATATGGAATACAAAAGATTTTATCATTATATAAAACTCCTTTTTTATATTTAGCTTTTCTAGTTGGATTAATATGTGGGCTTTCAATAATGGAAAAAGAATTAGTATTAACATTAAATAATCCAATATTATTGGCATCATATGGAATGTAATAAATGATAGAATTATGAATAATAGAATCAGAATAATTATTATGAATATTAGATGTATAATTAGATATATCAATAGTAGTTTCAATAATATTATTAATAATATTATATATTGTAATTTGTTGTGATAAAAATGGTGTAATATATATTTTATTATTATATATAAGTGATTTACTAGTTAAAATATCAGTTTGAAAAAATGAAGTATTAATATCATAATTAATAATTTCATTAATATTAGTTTTAGTAATAAGTTTAGTATTTTTATTAATTTTAATAATTTTAGATAAACTTTGATTAACTAAATATAAAATAGGATTATTTACATTATCTTTAATAACTATATATTTAGATATATCAAGTTCATTATATAATTGAATATTACTTTGAAAATCAACTTGAATATTACTATCATAATCTATAATAGAATATAAATTAATATTATTTGAAATTGGATAATCAGGAAATAATAATAATTCATTATTATTATGTAATAGATGTGTATTATTTTGATTATTTTGAATAAAAATATTATCAATAAATTTATCGTAAGACATTTAGTATATGGAATCTTAATTATTTAAGAAGATCTTAATTTATTTTCCAATTCTTCAACTTTTTTATTTAATATTTGTATATTATTAACTAAATATGGAATTAATCTTTCATATTTAATATATTTATAGTCGATCTGATTATTTTGAATTTTACATTGTGATATTGCATAAGGAACAATTTCTTCAATTTCTTGTGCAATAAATCCAACATCATTTTTATTAGCCATATTGCTATTAAATAGATTATCATTCCAAGTAAAAGTAACGGGATTCATTTTATTAACAATATTAACAGAATTTTGAAGTGAATGAACATTATTTTTAAATCTTTTATCTGAAATAGATGCAAAACCAATAATATCACTAGAAGATTGAATACTACCATCAACATATAATTTAACATCACTATTATCATCATTAGGTGGTTCAATACCAATACCAACAGTATTATTTTTTAAAGATATATACATGATACCTTCATCAAAAGAATTCAAAAAAGAAACATAATTAGTTTGTCCAATGGATTTAGTTTCACCATTATCAGTTAATGTTTGAATACCCCCAGTAATAATATTTAAAGAATTTTGTTGTAATAATGAACCAATTTGTAATTTACCTTCAATTAATATATTACCAGTTCTTAATCTGGAATTGTTAGGTGTATCAACATGAAGAACATCTTTAGTATTATCATTTGTAGTTTGAATGATATCTTGATATCCGATAAATATATTTGCAATTTGTTGAATAGAATTTTTGGCATAGGATATAATATTTGGAAAACTAAATTGATTTTCGTCAGTAATTAATCTTTCAACTTCTAATGCTCCACATTTAATATATATTTTATTATTAGTAGTTAATGATTGTTGATTAAATATAATTGGTGTATTTAATAGATTATTATCCCAATATTCAAATCCAGTATCTGATAATTTAAAATATTCTTTAGTATCAATACCAATATAAAATTTAAGTTCTTTTTTATTAAATTCAATACCAGTAAATGTATTACCATTAATATTAGTATATTCTATTTTAATAATACCAGAATCCGATATAATTAAATCACCATCAATTTGAATATTACCATTTATACTACCAAATTCAATAGAACTATCAACTTTAAGACTACTACAATGTAATGAATTAGTAGTTTTAATTTCTCCAGTAATATCAATAATACTATTATCAAATAATTTACCTCTAATTTTACCAAGATTAATACCAGTATCAATACTAATAATATTTTCATCTTGATTAGTAGTAGTAATATTATTAACACTCATAGAACCCGATGAATTTATACTATTAGAATTATCAGCATTATTTCCTATAGAAATTGTATTAACTTCAATTTCATTAACTTTTAATTTATTTGAATTAAATACACTAAAATTACTATTATCATTAAATATTAATTGTTGATTTAATGTAGTTTGTGTATCATTATTAGAATAATAATACCCAGTTTGATCAATTTTAATTTTATTAGATGAATCATTAAAAATTGAAATAATATTTTCTTCAATTTTAAGATAATTGAGATTTTGTATTTGAAAATTAGGTAAGCTAGGATTTAATTCTATATTTTGAATTAAGATATATCCATTAGATATATCTATATTGCCGATATCTAATTTAATTCTAGTAGTATTTCTATTATCAATAAAAAATTGTGTAAATTGATGTGCATTAATATTAGGATTAATTTCAGTATTTGTAAATCTTAAATCTGGTATATTAGAATTTTTAATATGAAAATTAAATGATTTATCATAAATATTAACATGTGAATTAAAATTAAATTGATTAGCATTATAAAAACTAATTGAATTATTTAAAAAATTATAATCATATAATTGTATAAAATAACCAATATCTAAATTAGAATATATAGTAACAATATCATTTTGAACTTTAAGTGTATTATTGTGTGATAAAGATATAATATCAAGTTCTTTAAATTGAACACCTTTAAGATCCATAGAACCAGTAACATTTAATGTATTTATAGTTGCAATTTCAGAATTAAGGTTAGATGATATATTAGATTGAACATTAAGTATATTATATTGACAATTATTACCAATAGTATTACCATATATATTTAAATTAACATGATTATCAGAATTACCAATATTAACATTTTGTTTAAAATTTTCAATTTGTATTCCATAATTACCAATAGCACTAATATTACCGGAAGTTAATATTAATGAACTACCAATAATATATTTATTGATATATTCGATAGGAACAAGAGTATTATATATACGAAAGTCATCAATATATCCATACATTTTAGAGTTAGTTTGATTATCAGAACCTAAATAATTAAAAGAATCCGAAAGTGGTATATTAAATATATTTGGTACTCCAGTATGATATTTAATAAGTGATCCATCAATGTATATATTAATATTCCAATCACTACCTTTAATTGATTTATTTTGAATTAATTGATTATCTAAATTTTCAATAAAATTATAATTATTAATTAAAATATTGGTAGTTTCAGTATTAATTTGGTTTTTATTAATAATAATTTGATCTTGATATAATATTAATGAAAAATGATACCATTTATCTTTATTAATATTAATTAATGTAAATTCTTGATTATTAATATATAATTTAAGTGTTTTATTAATAATTTTAAGTATAATTCCAGGGTTATTACCAATATTAAAAATAGTTTGATCATGAATATTAATTAATCTGAACCAAAATATTATAGTTAAAGATAGATATTGAGAATCACGAAAATCATATTCTGGATTATTTGTATTTGTATCAAAATAATAAGTTCTATTTCCATCTAAATATAAAGAACTAGTACCTTTAACATATTTTTGTCCATAATCAAAATAATTAGTATCAAATTGTAGATTAATATTAGCAAAAGTATCACTTAAATTATGTGGTTCATCAGCAGTTAAAATAATATTAGAACCTAAATTACCATCTGGAGATACATTATTATTATAATCATATAATGCAGTATTTTTTTTATAATGATTGTAATCTTTAAGATCATTTTGATTAAAATCAAAATTATATTTAATTAAAAGTTTTTCTCTAAAGTATTCTTCTAATTCCATATATAAATTAAATGTATCTAATGAATTAAACATTGATGAAACCATAATATCAGTATTTTTATCTCGATCATCTTGTAATAAATATTTATTAATTAATGATTTTTGATTTTCAAAAACTTGATTTTCAACATAAAGATTATTGGATATTTTATTAATTAATGTATTACCATGTATTTCTAAATCAACAGGATTATTAGAATAACCAATATTAACTTTATTATTAAAATTTTCAATATTAATACCATAATTACCAATTGCACTAATAGTATTATTATGTAATTTAATATAATTTCCAATAATATTATGTTGTATTTGTGTTTTGGTTAAAATAGTTTCATAAATTCTAAAATCATCAATATAGGCATTTAAATTAGAACCACCAATTTGATAAATAGAGTTATTTGTATTAGGAAAATCAAAATAATTAAAATTATCAGATATATTTGTATCATTAATAATTTCATTATCATATTGTGTAATACCATCAATTAAAAATATAATTCTAGATATATTATTAGTTGTATAGTTATCTCCAGATGATAATTTATAATAATCTCGTAATTCATTTTGAATTATTAAATTTTGATTATCAATATTTTCTTTTAGAATAGTTGTATCATATTGATATGTAATTAAAGATATATGATACCAATTATTTAATTCAATATCAAAATTAATTAAAGTATCATTTGTATCTCTAGCTGTTGTTGAACTAAAATATAAATTATTATTAATAAGTTTTAATTGAAATGTAGAATTAAAATTAAGAATAGTTTGTTGATTTGTAATTTTATAAAATTTAATCCAAAATGTAATAGTATATGATTTTTTATAAAGACTATTATTGAATTGAATAAAATTATTATTAAATTTAGCAGAACCATTACCAATAATATAATCTTTACTTAATTGAATAGTAGGTGTATTAGTAATATTAATTTGATTAAGTTCATCATTAAGTAATGCAAGTTTATTAAATTTCAACCATATAAAAATTTTATTTTTAAAATATATATCTAATTTATTATGATCATTATTAAATGTTTCAGATATATATAAATTTTCGTTTTTATTATTATCAGAACTTAATGTATATTTATCTTCTAATTTTTCATTATTTTCAGTAATATAACCATTAACATCTAATAATGATTGGGGTGTATCAGTTCCAATACCAACTTTTTTATTTGTAAAAATATATTTAGTTGTTATATTCCATATATCTTTTATATTGAAAGGCATTATTATATTACTTTTACAAAAATAAAAATATAAAATTAAATCATAGTTAATTTTTTTCTACTTGAATAAATACATAATTCAATATTAACTTCTTTTAATTGATAAGGAACTAAACTACCATCAGTATCATGTAATTTATAAAATGAAATATTTAATTTATCTAATTTATTTAAAATAGGATTACATACATAATTATCAGGATCAATTCTAAAATCTGTAATAATTCCAGTATCATTATGTTGATTATGTTTAAATGCATATTGTTCATTATTTTTAAAAATTAAATTATTAAAAATAAGATTAGTTGTGTTATTTGAAATAATAGTTTTTAAATTAAAATCATTAATTTTAATTATTATATTTTTTATATCTGGTGTAGTTCCAGTTTCATTAATAGTTGCATAAGTTAAAATGTGTTTTATAGCTAAAACATTATGTATAGGTTCTATATCTGATAATATAATATTATTTGTATTATAACCTTTAATTATTAATGTTTTCTTATCAATAATATCATCGTCAAACATTTAATATATAAAAAATATAAAATATTTCAATAAATATACAATTTATTATTTTTAGTTTGTTTTTTTAGTGTCATTCTATAAATTAATTCTTCGTAAATTTCATTTTCTCTATTGATAATTAAATTTTTTTTTTTTTGTTTATTAAGAACTTTATCTTTTGGGCAACAGAATTCCATTTAGTTATATATATTAATTTATTTTTATAGCAAATTTATGTGTGGAATGATTTTCATCAATAATTTTTTTTATGGTATTATTAGCAATATTGTGACTATATAAATGATCAGGATGTATTAAAGAACCTAATTCAACATTAGAATAAAATAAAGGATATGTATGAACATATGTTTTACATGTTTCATATGTCATAACATCTGCAAGTCTGCATGATTTAGAATTAGAAAAACAAAATTTACCATCAATTTTATATGTATCTATCATTTTTTTAGCTGCTTTTCTACTAACAACATAACCAGATGCAGATGGTATAATCATTCTCCATGGTATCCATAATATATCTTTTTTATATAATTCAAATAACTTTTCAACAGTTGGACCCATACAACAATGTAATTGTAAAACTTCTGCATCTTCAGGAATAATTTTAAAAAAAGAATCCCAATTAATTTGATGTGGAATAACAGTATCATCTTCAAAGATGATAAACCATTCTAAATTTTGATTATATCCTTGTTCAATAGCATTCATATGACTTAATAATGTACAATGTTCAACTTTACAATTTTTACAATTTTTAAAAAATTTATCAGATGGATCACATTTATATGGTAGATCTTTATCATGTACATGTAAATTTATATCATCAGTAGTAATAGCAGAAATTCTTTGATTTTCAGTTATAAATTTAATATTATTAAATTGTTTGGTCATAAATTCTTTACGTCCAATACATTCATCGACATTAATCCAAAAAGCTTTCATTTTTAAAGTTTAATATAATTATTTTTTTATATTCAATAAATAAATGTATAAAAAATGTATTCATGGTGGAAAATGTAAATGTAATGTCTTATTTACAAAAAGAGTAAGCGAAAATAAAAATAAAGATAAAAATAAAAAGAATTCAAAATGAATAATTTAATTATTCATACAATATTTATAGTAATTTTTGCAATATTATATTCAATATTAGAAATAGAAATAGAAGGAAAATCGGGTTGGGCGGAGAATTTACCAACACAATATTCTGGAATAGGTCGATTAACATATTATCATGTAATAATGAATATAACAATAATATTAGTAATAACATATTCAACATTATTAATAAAAGATACAAATTTATGGATAGTATTATTTTATATAATAATTTGGTTTTTAGTAGAAAATTTCAGTTGGTTTGTTTTAAATCCATATTATACTTTAGATAAATATAGTAGAGAAAATATATGGTGGTATAGTGATCAAGAATGGATATTAAAGAATCCAATGCATAATTGGATAGGAATAGTAGTTTTACTATTAATATTAATAATAACTCAAGATATAAAGTTATTAAATAGTTTAATAGTTACGATAATAATGGTATTAGTAATGATATTACTATCAGAAGAATATCATCGTTGGTATATTAAGAGGCATTGATTTTATCTTTCCATAATTGTATTTTTTCAGAATATGTTAATTGTTTTTCAGGTTGTTTTCTTGGTAAAAAGAAAAGTTGTTCAGGTGTAAAATCAACATTTTGTGAATATAATTTATCATAATATCTATCAGTTTGATAGTAATAGTGTTCGGAATTAATTAAAGATTTTTTAGGTCTTTGAATATCTAAAAATTGTGCATGTAATAAATTTTTAGAAATTTCAGGTTTATCAACAGGTTTTCCTTTATCAAATGAGTAATATTTGGACATTTATATAATTTATATATAAAAATCATTTTTTTTAAATAGGTATAGTAAAAGGTATGCCAGTAAAAAAAGGTGTAAATGTATTACCGAAAGGTAAAGTTGCTATAAAATTAAAAAATAGTCCAATAAATGAAAAAAGTCCAAAAAGTGGTGATATAAATCCATGTCCAGAAGGAAAAGTATTAAGTCCAAAGACAGGAAAATGTATAAAAGCAAAACCAGAACCTAAAAAACCGAAAGTTTTTACAGCTGAAGAAAATAAATATTTTAAAGCTATTTATAAAAATAAAGAACCAACAGAAAAACAAATTCACTATATTAAAACAGTTGTAGCTTATAATGCTAGAATAGAAAGATTAAGAGCTATTGGAACAACAAAAGCACTTCAACAAATAAAAAAAGAAGAAGAAGAACATAAAGCATTTCTAAAAAATGAATGAATAAAATATAAAAAATAAATATGTTTTGCAATATCTGTATTGAAGAATTAAATGAAAGTGAAATAAAAAAATGTTTATTTTGCGATTATATAACCTGTGAAAATTGTTTGAAAAAATATATTTTAGATACAAAGAAAACAGAAAAATCATGTATGAATTGTAAAAATATATTTTTAAGATCAACTTTAATAAAAATATTTGGAGTAAAATTTATGAATACAATTTATAAAGAACATATAAAAAACTTATTATATGAAGAACAATGTATTGAAATACCAAAAATTTTACCAGAAGTAGAAAAATTAAAAGAAATAAAAAAAATAGTAGTTTATAAATATAATTTGGAAAAAAAATTGAAAAAAATAGAAGATATAAATAGTTTAGAATATATATTGGAAAAGCATAAAATAAATGGGTATAAAGAATATTTATCAAATTTGAGATTTCGAGAAGTAATAATAAAAAAAGAATATAAGTATCCATGTGCAAGTAATAATTGTATGGGGTTTGTTGATTCAAAATGGTATTGTAATTTGTGTGAAAAAACAACATGTAATAAATGTCATATTTTGAAAAGTGATAATCATGTTTGTTTAAAGGATGATATAGAAACGGCATTACATATAAAAAATAATAGTAAAGCATGTCCATCATGTAATATTGCAATAATAAAATCAAATGGTTGTGATCAAATGTGGTGTGCAAATTGTCATACGGTATTTGATTGGAAAACAGGAATAATAAAAAAAAACATAGTAATTCATAATCCAGAATATTTTAGGTATATGAGAGATAATAATTTAAAAATAGCTAGAAATCCAAATGACGGATGTGATAATGAATTATTTAGAGGTTATAGAAGTTTAAATGAATTAAGAAAAAAAATTAATAATAATGAAGTAGATAAACTGACTAATTTTTATCGAAGAATTCTACATTTAGAGAATGTAGAATTAGTTGAAAAAAGAGAAAAAATAAATAATCGTAATATAAAATATGATAAAGAAAGGATAAGATATGTGATGGAGGAGATAAAAGAAAAGCAATATAAAACAAATTTAATGAGTAAATTTAAGTTATTTGAATATTTAAATGAAGCAATATCTATTGATGTAACTCTTTTAGAGATATGTAAATCAACATTTATTGAATTAATAAAGATATTAAATGATATGTATGTTAATAAAGTAGATTTTACAAAGATAAATTTAAGTGAATTAAGCATATTGATAAATTATAATAAATTTATAGATGATATTAGATTAGAATTTGAGAATATAAATAATATATATGGTTATAAATCATATAAATTATATATTCCAAGTGTTGAATAATAATTTTATTTTTTATATAATAAATGGATAAAAAAGCAAAATGTATAAGAAATAGTTCATCATGGAGTAAATTAAAAAAGGAACATAAATTTGATACTGGTGTTTTTAAAGAAGAAACTATATTAAATGACATTGGTATGAATTCTCCAAAGTTATTAAAATTAATGGATAAAATAAAAGAATTAGATGAACGTGATTTAAAAGAACAGAATAAGTTATTTAAACATGTAATTTATTCAGATGTTCAAGGAATTTATGGATCAAAAATAATAAGTGGAATATTTTTAGCATATGGATATGATATATGTTTTGATAAGAATATGAATATGAAAGAAAAATTAAAAGAAAATAATACATTTGCTTTATTATCATCATCAGTAGTATATGGTAAAGTATTTTCTATAAAATTAAAAAAATCCATATTAAATATTTACAATGATAGACCAGAAAATGTGAATGGAAAAAAAATAAGATTTATAATATTGGATCAAGGATATAAAGAGGGAATAGATTTATTTGATGTAAAATATTTTCATATAATGGAACCTTTAATAACAAAAGCGGATGATACACAAGTAATAGGAAGAGCGACAAGATTTTGTGGTCAAAAAGGATTAAGATTTGTACCGAATATAGGTTGGATATTAAATGTATTTAGGTATAATTTAAGTTATGATAAAGATATAACAGTGTTTGATTTATTTATGAAATATTCAAATATAAATTTATCATATTTAAATTTAACGGCAGATTTAGAGGAGATATTAAAAATAAGTGCAGTAGATTATTTTTTAAATTTGAATGTACATAATATGGAAAAAAATAAATTTAAAGAATGGATAGAAGATGGTGTAAAGTATTATAATGAAAAAAAAAATAATTTAAGTATTGAAGCATATGGTAAGATGTATGATAATAGTAAAGATATAAAGTGTAAAAATAAATGTCGTGGTATATTAGAAGGAACAGAGAATGGATTATTATTACTGGGTGCATTAAATTGTGATTTAGATTATTATCATGTGATGAATGAAAAATATCCAAGAAATATATTATGTAATAGGTTAGCAAAAGATAAATATTTATGTAATAATGTAAATAATTTATGGAGGAGACCAATATTATTTTTAAAGAAATATGGAAATGATTTATTAAAAAAGTTAGAGGATTTAAAAGTAGCAAAGAATATAGATGAAAAAAATTATAATGATATGATGAAATTTATGAATAAGTATGTAGAATTAGATAGAAAAAATAAAGTTCCAAATAAATTTTATGGATATTTAGATTTAAAAGATTATATAGATAAAAATTATAGTGATTATAAATGGAAGAAGATAGAGAAAGTGAATTTATGTAAAGATGATATTGTAAAAAATGATAAAATAGAATTTTCAGTAAGTCAAAATTTTGTAAGAAATTATTTTACACCAGATAATGTGAATAATGGTTTATTATTGTATCATTCAGTAGGAACAGGTAAAACATGTTCTGGTATAGCAGTAGCATCAAATTTTGAAAGAGAAGATTATACAATAATATGGGTAACAAGACATACATTAAAACAAGATATTTGGAAAAACATGTTTGAAAAAGTATGTAATACAATAATTCAAGAAAAAATAGATAAAGGTTTAATTTTACCAGAAAAATTAAGAGATAGAAAGAAATTAATAAATAAGAACTGGTTTCCAATATTATCTTATAAACAATTCACAAATTTAATTGCAAAGAAAAATAAATTTTATGATGATTTAGTAAAAATAAATGGAAAGAATGATCCTTTTAAGAAGACTTTAATAATAATAGATGAGGTTCATAAATTATATAGTAAAAATTTAAGTGGAAATGAGAAACCAGATATAAAAGAATTAAAATCAGTATTTAATAGATCATATAAGTTATCAAAGAAAGAATCAGTAAAATTGTTATTATTAACAGCAACTCCAATAACAGATGATCCATTATCATTAATAAAAATATTAAATTTAATATTAAATGAAGAAGATGAATTTAATGAAGATGTAGATAATTTTATAAAAGAATATTGTAATGAGAATGGAATGTTTAGTTATAATGGATTAAATAAATTTTTAAGTAAATCAGTAGGAATTGTAAGTTATTTAAATAGATCATCAGATGTAAGGCAATTTGCTTATCCAGTAGTATCAAATATATTAGTAGAAGGTGTTAAAAGTGATTTAAAAGAGAGATTAGAAATTTTAGAGAGGAATAAGGGAATAGAAAAAGATAAAAAAGAATTAAAAGAAATAAGATTAAAAATAAAAGAGATAAAAAAAGATATAAAGGAAGATACATCTGTGTTAAAGGTAATAGATGAATGTATGAAATCATAATATATTTTGAACGGTTTCTAAAGATCCTTCAATCCAAGCTTGTTTAGAACTATAAGTTTCTCCTAATATATGTATATTATCTTTATTGGTAATAAGTTTAATTTGTTTTTGTATTTGTGTAGATTTAACGCCAATTTTCCAGAAGTGTGATCCAGAATCCCAGAAATGTTTAGTGATCCATTGTGGTTGTGTGACATTAGGAAAGATTTCTAATAATAATTTTTGTATAAGTAATTTAGTTTGAGTGTTATTAAGATTATTCCAAAATTCAGCATTATAATCATCGGTATAAGATATTTGTATTAATCCATCTTTATTACTGATAGGTATAATAAATTGTAATTTGTTATCTGTAAGTGTTTTGCGTATATTTTTAATCCAGGTATTATGTTGAGTATCAAATTTGGCGTAGATTCTTAATAATTTTCCAGTATGAACAGAATCAAATAAATGTAATTTATCTTGAAAATAAGGAATAGTAATATAATTATTTTTAGGAATAGTTATATATAATTTATGAAACTGTAATGTATCTTTAGTAGTTTGTATTGTATTTTCTGTAATATTTAATAATGTAGTATTGAATAAAAATTGAACATTATTCAGTATTAAAAATTGATAAAGTTTATTAGTTAAATTGGATAATCCTCCTTTAAGTATAAAAAAATCATTATCTTGAACATCAAAATCATTTTTAAGTGTTTTAATAGCATCATATGCATTCATTTTATACATTTCAGTAATATAACCAAATGAAATTTCAAGAATTTTGATATCATTAGTGGATAAGAATGTAGAGAAATAGTTATGTAAATTAAAGTTAGTTAATATAATAGTAGATTTATGGTTAATAGCGTATTGCCATAAATCTTTAAGTGATGTAAATTGAGATTTATAATATTTAAGTAATTGTTGTTCATTAAATAACTTACCATTAATAAAGTAATTTTTATTAGGATTAATAGGAATAATATAATCATTTAAGTTAAGTTCTTGAATTAATTGCATAACAAATTTATGTTTATTAGCTAATCTACCAGCACCTACATCGTAACTGAAACCTTTATATTTAAATGTTTGTATTCTACCACCGTATGTTTTAGATTTTTCAATAATAATAATATTATGTGGTGATGTGATATTTTTAGTGATTAATTTATATGCAAGATATAATCCAGTAATACCAGATCCAATAATAATATGTTTCATTTACTAGATAATGAATTTAATAAAAATTTTGAATTGATAATTATAAAAATATTTTTTTTTTAAATTTTAAAAGATTTTTTTTGTAAAATGATCTTTCTGTGAAAAAAGATCTTTCTGTGAAAAAAGATCTTTCTGTAAAATGATCACTTTAAAAAAGATCTTTCTGTAAAATGATCACTTTAAAAAAGATCTTTCTGTAAAATGATCACTCTGTGAAAAGTGATCACTCTTAAAAAGATCTTTCTGTTTAAAAGTGATCACTCTTAAAAAGATCTTTCTGTGAAAAGTGATCACTCCTTAAAAAGATCTTTCTGTTTAAAAGTGATTACTTTAGAAAAGATCTTTCTGTGAAAAGTGATCACTCCTTAAAAAGATCTTTCTGTTTGAAAGTGATCATTCTTAAAAAGATCTCTCTTAAAAAGATCTTTCTGTTAAAAATGATCACTCTCTAAAAAGATCTTTTTATAAATATAAAATAATTTTTATAAATTAAAATTATTTAAATATAATATTTTTTAAATTATAAAATATTTTTTAAATCTTAAAAAGATCTTTCTGTGAAATGATCACTCCTTAAAAAGATCTTTTTATAAATATAAAATTATTTTACAAAAAATATAAAATATTTTTTTAAATATAAAAATGCCTGGTACTTGGAAAGTAATAGTTCAATATTTAATCGGAGAAGATAATCAAGAATATACTACACCTTCACAAACTTGGAATGAACCAATAAATAAATATACAATTTTAGCAAATGAATATGAAATAACAAATGCTAATGTTTATAAAACACATATGTTCGGTGAGTGGGTAAATTTTAATGTTGATCCATTCCAATTTACGATATGGACTAATGAAGTATATAGTAATCAAGATATATCTTGGTGTAATTTAACATTAAATTTAGATGAAATATACATTCCTTCTTGGTCACACTATATAGATAATAATACTCAATCAGGAACAACAATAACACCAGATGAACCAGTATCAATTACAACAAAATATGTAGTAGTTGATTTAAAATTAAAAGATTATTTAGTTACTATTGATACTGATGGTGGTAATGTTAATTTGAGTACTGGAATTTATCAACATGGAACAATAATAAATATGCCTTTGACAGGAACTAAATTAGGATTTGTTTTATCACATTTTACATCAAGTATTGGTCATAATTTATTTCCAGGTGAAAATTTAACATTAAATGAACAAATAACAATTTCTGTACATTGGGCAGAAGAATATAATATTATATTAAGTTCTAAAAACGAAGTAGGACATTCAAATAAAATAATATTAAATGAATATAATAATTATGTAGGAGAAAATAATTTGACAATGACTATAGAAAATCCACCAAAAGTAATAGGATATATTTTTAAAAAATGGATATCAAAAGATGGTACGGAAGAATTTATTGATAATAAGATTTATGATGTAAAGGAACAAAGAATTTATTATGCTACATGGGAAGAAAAAAACAATGGAATTGTAAAATTTAAAGATTTAAAAGAATTAT
>Ga0213864_10000081_pt1 | contig 38267 bp, 46 predicted proteins | sample PICome_5_FD_160078 | JGI IMG/M metagenome (GOLD analysis project Ga0213864, IMG submission 160078) | Coastal seawater microbial communities near Pivers Island, North Carolina, United States - PICO247 | ecosystem: Environmental > Aquatic > Marine > Coastal | place: USA: North Carolina... | reverse complement strand
TTTATCGCGTTGGTAGAGTATACTGATGGTGAGAAGAGATATGTGATTGCTCAAAACGGATTAAAAGTTGGGCAAACTATTGAGTCTGGTGAAACAGTAGCTCCAGAAATCGGAAATGCAATGCCATTGGCAAACATTCCATTAGGAACTACAATTTCTTGTATCGAATTACACCCAGGACAAGGAGCTGTTATGGCTCGTTCTGCTGGTTCTTTCGCTCAGTTAATGGCAAAAGAAGGGAAGTATGCAACTGTAAAATTACCTTCTGGTGAAACTAGAATGATTTTATTGACTTGTATGGCGACTATCGGTGTAGTATCGAATTCAGATCATCAGTTAATCGTATCTGGTAAGGCAGGTAGAAGCAGATGGTTAGGAAGAAGACCTAGAACAAATGCTGTTCGTATGAACCCTGTTGATCACCCAATGGGTGGTGGTGAAGGAAGATCTTCTGGAGGTCACCCAAGATCAAGAAACGGTATTCCAGCGAAAGGATACAAGACTAGATCTAAGACAAAAGCGAGTAATAAATATATTATAGAACGTAGAAAGAAATAATAGTATGGCAAGATCATTAAAAAAGGGACCTTACGTTCACTATAAATTAGAGAGAAAAGTTTTAGCTAATGTTGAAGCTGGAAAGAAATCTGTAATCAAAACTTGGTCAAGAGCTAGTATGATTACTCCTGATTTCGTTGGACAAACAATTGCTGTTCACAACGGAAAGCAGTTTATCCCAGTATACATTACTGAAAACATGGTAGGACATAAACTTGGAGAATTTTCACCAACGCGTTCGTTTAGAGGACATGCTGGTGCAAAAAATAAAGGTAAAAAATAGTAGACTATTATGGGAAGTCGTAAACACAACATGGCACAGCAGTTAAAAGAAGCGAAGAAACAACGTTTTGTCGCTAAACTTACAAACTGTCCGACATCACCAAGAAAAATGAGATTGGTGGCTGACCAAATAAGAGGTGTTGAAGTGGAAAAAGCACTTTCAATCCTAAAATTTAGTCCGAAGGAAGCGTCTAGAAATTTAGAGAAACTTTTATTGTCTGCTATTGCAAATTGGCAAGCAAAAAATGAAGATGCTAATATCGAAGATGCAGGTTTATTCGTTAAAACTATTTGCGTTGATAGCGCTGGAATGCTTAAAAGATTGAGACCAGCTCCACAAGGGCGTGCTCACAGAATCCGTAAGCGTTCAAATCACGTGACTATCGAGTTAGCAGAAACTAATAAAAGTAATTAATCAAAGTAGAAATGGGACAAAAAACAAATCCAATAGGGAATCGTTTAGGAATTATCAGAGGATGGGAGTCTAACTGGTATGGAGGCAATGACTACGGAGATAAAATTGCTGAAGACGATAAGATCAGAAAATATATCCATGCTAGATTATCAAAAGCTAGTGTGTCTAGAGTAATCATCGAAAGAACTTTAAAACTTGTAACCGTTACTATCACGACGGCTCGTCCTGGTATCATTATCGGTAAAGGAGGTCAAGAGGTAGACAAGTTAAAAGAAGAATTAAAGAAGATTACTGGTAAAGAAGTTCAAATCAATATTTTCGAAATTAAGAGACCAGAATTAGATGCAAGATTAGTTGCAGCTAGTATTGCTCGTCAGATCGAAAACAGAATTTCTTACAAGAGAGCAATCAAAATGGCAATTGCTGCTACAATGCGTATGAACGCTGAAGGAATTAAAATTCAGATTTCAGGACGTTTAAATGGAGCGGAGATGGCGAGATCTGAGCACTATAAAGAAGGAAGAATTCCTCTTTCTACGTTTAGAGCTGATATTGATTATGCTTTAGAGGAGGCGCACACTACTTATGGTAGAATCGGTGTGAAAGTATGGATCATGAAAGGAGAAGTTTATGGTAAACGTGAGTTATCTCCTTTAGTAGGGCTTTCAAAGAAACAGGGAGCAAAAGGAGGAAAACGTCAACAACCTCGCAGAAGAAAATAATTTTTTAAAGAAGATTAAAAATGTTACAGCCAAAAAGAGTAAAGTACCGCAAGGTTCAGAAGGCAAAAGGGAACATGAAAGGTATTTCTGGAAGAGGAAACCAACTTTCTAACGGAATGTTTGGTATTAAATCGCTTGATCAAAACCTTTTAACTTCTCGTCAAATTGAAGCAGCACGTATTGCAGCGACTCGATATATGAAAAGAGAGGGGCAATTATGGATTAAAATCTTTCCAGACAAGCCTATAACGAAAAAGCCTTTAGAGGTTCGTATGGGTAAAGGTAAGGGTGCTCCAGATCATTTTGTTGCAGTTATTAAGCCAGGTAGAATTTTGTTTGAGGTAGGCGGTGTTCCTATGGATATTGCTAAAGAAGCATTGCGTTTAGCAGCTCAGAAACTTCCGGTAAGAACAAAGTTTGTAGTGGCAAGAGATTACGATTTTAACGGTTAATTCTAATATTATCATGAAACAGTCAGAAATCAAAGAATTATCAACAGCAGATTTACAAGAGAAGCTTGGGGCGTTGAAAAAAAGTTATAATGATTTAAAAATGGCGCACAGTATTTCTCCTTTAGAGAATCCGTTGCAGTTAAGATCATTAAGAAAAACTGTTGCACGCGTTGCAACTGAGTTAACAAAAAGAGAATTATAATAACTCTATAGTCAGTTAAAAGATGGAAAAAAGAAATCTTAGAAAAGAAAGAATAGGTGTTGTTTCTAGCAATAAAATGGACAAATCTATTGTAGTTTCTGAAGTAAAAAGAGTTAAACACCCAATGTATGGTAAATTCGTTTTAAAGACGAAAAAATATGTTGCTCACGATGAGAAAAATGATTGTAACGAGGGAGATACCGTTAAAATCATGGAAACAAGACCAATGAGTAAGACCAAGCGTTGGAGATTAGTAGAAATCCTAGAAAGAGCTAAATAATTATGTTACAGACAGAATCAAGATTAAAAGTAGCTGATAATACTGGAGCCAAAGAAGTTTTAGTAATTAGAGTATTAGGAGGAACTAAAAAGCGCTACGCTTCAATTGGAGACAAAATAGTAGTAACAGTAAAAGCTGCTACTCCTAATGGAACAGTAAAAAAAGGTCAAGTTTCGAAAGCGGTTGTGGTTAGAACAAAGAAAGAAGTTAGACGTAAAGATGGATCTTATATCCGTTTTGACGATAATGCTTGTGTATTGTTAAACCCAACTGAAGAAATGAGAGGAACTCGTGTTTTCGGACCCGTTGCTCGTGAGCTTAGAGAAAAACAATTCATGAAAATCGTTTCATTAGCACCAGAAGTGTTATAACATTACAATACAATGAAGAAGTTTAAATTAAAATCAGGAGATACAGTAAAAGTTATTGCTGGAGACCATAAAGGATCTGAAGGTAAAATTTTAAGTATCGTAAAAGATGAAGATAGAGTTTTGGTAGAAGGTGTGAACTTAGTTTCTAAGCACACTAAACCTAACGCCCAAAACCCACAGGGTGGAATTACCAAGAAAGAGGCACCAATTCATATTTCAAATGTAATGTTATTAGAAGACGGTGTTGCGGTGAGAGTTGGTTATACAGTTGATGGAGATACCAAAACTAGAATCTCTAAAAAAACTAAAAAATAATAATCATGAGTTACGTACCAAGATTAAAAGAAGAATATAAGACTAGAGTTGGTAAAGCTTTGACTGAGGAGTTTAGCTATAAGAACGTTATGCAAGTTCCAAAACTTGAAAAGATCGTTGTGTCTAAAGGTGTTGGTGCTGCCATTGCAGATAAAAAGTTAATCGACTATGCAGTTGAGGAATTATCAACAATTACTGGTCAGAAGGCAATTTCTACAATTTCTAAAAAAGATGTTGCGTCTTTCAAATTAAGAAAAGGAATGCCAATCGGAGCAAAAGTTACTCTTAGAGGAGATAAAATGTATGAATTCTTAGATAGATTGATTACTGCATCTTTACCTCGTGTAAGAGATTTTAACGGAATTAAAGCTAGTGGTTTTGACGGAAGAGGTAACTATAATTTAGGAGTTACAGAACAAATCATTTTTCCAGAGATCAACATTGATAAAGTAAAGAAAATCAATGGTATGGATATCACGTTTGTTACTTCTGCAGCGACTGATAAAGAAGCTAAATCACTATTAGAAGAATTAGGGTTACCATTTAAAAAAAACTAGAGAATGGCTAAAGAATCAATGAAAGCTCGTGAAGTTAAAAGAGCAAAAACTGTTGCAAAATATGCTGAAAAAAGGAAAGCTTTAAAAGAAGCTGGAGATTATGAGGCATTGCAAAAACTTCCAAAGAACGCCTCACCAATTAGAAAACACAACCGTTGTAAACTAACTGGTAGACCAAAAGGGTATATGCGTCAATTTGGAATTTCACGTGTAACATTCCGTGAAATGGCTAATCAAGGCCTAATACCAGGTGTTAAAAAGGCAAGCTGGTAGAAAAAATAAAATTACGAAATTAATAAAAATAGATTGTGTATCTTTGCACGCTCAATTTTTATAAATAAGTATTAACTGATTACAGGTTCAACTTTCACAAACGGTTGTTTGTAGTGTAAATAGAGTAAGTTGAAAACCATAGTCGCAAATTAATAAATATGTATTCAGATCCAATTGCGGATTTTCTGACTCGCGTTAGAAATGCAATTTCTGCAGGTCACAGAGTAGTTGAAATACCTGCATCGAATCTTAAAAAAGAAATGACTAAGATCTTATTCGATCAAGGTTATATCTTAAGCTACAAATTCAACGATAACAAGGTTCACGGTACAATCAAAATCGCCTTAAAGTACGATAGAGATACGAAAGAATCCGTTATTCGTAAGATCCAAAGAGTAAGTACACCAGGTTTACGTAAGTATGTTTCTTCAACAGAAATGCCAAGAGTTTTAAATGGTCTTGGGATTGCTATCATTTCTACTTCCAAGGGAGTTATGACAAACAAACGCGCGAAACAAGAGAACGTAGGTGGTGAAGTGTTGTGTTACGTTTATTAAACCTTTGAAAGATGAGTAGAATAGGTAAAAATCCAGTTAGCATTACTCAAGGAGTTGAAGTTAACGTAAACGACAATATGATTACTGTAAAAGGAAAATTGGGTGAATTAACTCAAGAAATTTCTGAAGGTATTTCTATTTCAATCGAAGAAGGAACGATCACACTTACAAGAGCATCAGAATCTAAAGACCATAAAGCTCAGCATGGATTAATGAGAGCTTTAGTGGCAAATATGATTGAAGGTGTTAGTAAAGGATGGACGAAAGAGTTAGAATTGGTAGGTGTTGGTTATAGAGCATCAAATCAAGGACAGAAATTAGACCTGGCTTTAGGTTTTTCGCACAACATCGTGTTAGAATTAGCTCCTGAAGTAAAAGTGGAAACAGTTTCTGAGAAAGGGAAAAATCCATTAGTTAAATTAACCTCACATGACAAGCAATTAGTAGGTCAGGTTGCCGCTAAGATCAGATCATTCAGAAAGCCAGAGCCATATAAAGGTAAAGGTATCAAGTTTGTTGGTGAACAATTACGTAGAAAAGCAGGTAAGTCTGCATAATAAATAAAGTATTATGGCATTATCAAAGCTTGAGAGAAGAACACGAATTAAGCGTAGAATCAGAAAAATTATCAATGGCACGGCTACAAAACCAAGATTATCGGTTTTTAGAAGTAACAAAGAGATCTATGCTCAGATTATAGATGATGTAAACGGAGTAACATTAGCTTCAGTTTCATCAAGAGATAAAGAAGTATCTGCAAACACTAAAGCTGAGGCTGCTGCGGCAGTTGGAAAAGCGATTGCAGAATTAGCTACAAAAGCTGGAGTAGAAACTGTTGCTTTTGATAGAAACGGTTATTTATACCACGGAAGAGTTAAAGTATTGGCAGACGCAGCAAGAGAAGCTGGTTTAAAATTTTAAGTTATGCAAGGTTATAAGAACGTAGAAAGAGTTAAACCAAGTGGATTAGAGCTTGTTGATAAATTAGTTGGAGTACAGCGTGTTACCAAAGTAACTAAAGGTGGTAGAGCTTTTGGTTTCTCAGCAATTGTTGTTGTTGGCGATGGAAATGGTGTTGTAGGTCACGGTTTAGGAAAGTCTAAAGATGTATCGTCTGCAATTGCAAAAGCAGTTGAAGATGCGAAGAAAAACTTAGTGAGAATTCCTATTTTGAACGGAACATTACCTCACGAGCAAAAAGGTAAATTTGGTGGAGCAAGAGTATTTATCAAGCCTGCTTCTCCTGGTACCGGGGTTATTGCTGGTGGTGCTGTTAGAGCGGTATTAGAATCTGTTGGAGTGCATGACGTGTTATCAAAGTCTCAAGGATCTTCTAACCCTCACAACGTTGTAAAAGCTACTTTTGATGCTTTATTGCAATTGAGAAGTGCGGCAATGATTGCTAAACAAAGAGGAATTTCATTAGAGAAAGTATTTAACGGATAATCCTAGTACAATGGCAAGAATTAAAGTAACACAGGTAAAAAGCCAAATCGGACGTCTTCAAAATCAGAAAAGAACTTTGGAGGCTTTAGGCTTAAGAAGAATGCATCAGACTGTAGAGCATGATGCTACACCATCAATTATTGGGATGGTAAATAAAGTAAAACATTTAGTATCCGTAAAGGAAATAAAATAAGACAATACAATGAGTTTACATAACTTAAAACCGGCTCAAGGCTCTGTTCAAAGTGATAAGCGTATTGCACGTGGTGAAGGATCTGGAAAAGGAGGTACTTCAACAAGAGGTCACAAAGGAGCTAAATCAAGATCTGGATATTCAAGAAAGATTGGATTCGAAGGTGGACAAATGCCTTTACAAAGACGTGTTCCAAAATTTGGATTCAAAAACTTTAACAGAAAAGAATATACTGGAATCAATTTAGATACTTTACAAAACCTTGTAGATGCTGGTAAATTAAAAGATAGCGTGACTATCGAAGATTTAGTAGCAAACAGATTGGCTGGAAAGAACGACTTGGTGAAGATTTTAGGTAGAGGTGAGTTAAAGGCTAAATTATCAATAACAGTACACAAATTTACAGCGTCTGCAAAAGAAGCTATCGAAGCTGCAGGTGGTGAAGCAGTTACTTTATAATTTCTCCAACAAATGATGAAATTGATTAAAATCTTAAAGGAAATTTTTAGCATTGAGGAATTAAAAGATAAAATACTTTTAACCCTCGGATTAATGGCCGTATATAGATTTATGGCTGCCGTTCCATTACCTGGAATTGATCCGTTGCAACTCGCTGCTTTAAAAGAAAGTACTTCATCAGGATTGTTGGGAATTTTAAATGCATTTACGGGAGGGGCTTTCGCTCGTGCTTCTGTAATGGCATTAGGTATCATGCCTTACATTTCTGCATCTATTGTTGTGCAGTTGATGGGAATCGCAGTGCCTTATTTACAGAAACTTCAAAAAGATGGTGAGAGTGGTCGTAAAAAAATCACACAAATCACCCGTTGGTTAACGATAGCCATTACATTAGTACAGGGTCCAACCTATATTACTGCAATTAAAACGCAATTCGGTTTACCACCAGAAGCTTTCTTAATTGGAGGTCTATCTTTCTGGGTATCCTCAATGATTATTTTAACTGCAGGTACGATTTTCGCAATGTGGTTAGGTGAGCGTATTACTGATAAAGGTGTTGGCAATGGGATTTCGTTATTAATTACGGTTGGTATTATTGCAAATTTCCCAGCGTCTTTCCTACAAGAATTTGTAGCGAAAACTACAAATGCTGGTGCAGGAGGAATTATGATGATTTTAATTGAAATTATTATCTGGTTCGTAGTAATCTTGTTAACAGTAATGTTAGTTACTGCAGTGCGGAAAATTGCAGTACAATATGCGAGACGTACTGTTGCTGGAAATATTCAGAACGTAGCTGGATCAAGAGATTATATTCCGTTAAAGTTAAATGCAGCAGGTGTAATGCCAATCATCTTTGCTCAGGCCATTATGTTTTTACCAATGGCATTAGCACAAAAGTTTCCTGCCATGGCAAGTTTACAAGACATTAACGGATTAGGATACAACATCATATTCGCAGTTTTAATCATCGTGTTTAGTTATTTCTACACAGCGATTACGATTCCGACAAATAAGATGGCAGAAGATTTGAAACGCAGTGGTGGATTTATTCCAGGTGTTAGACCAGGTAAAGACACAGCCGATCGCTTAGATACTGTGCTATCAAGAATTACCTTCCCTGGTTCATTATTCTTAGCGGCCTTATCTGTATTACCAGCAATTGTAGTTCAATTCGGAGTGCAGCAAGGATGGGCGTTGTTTTATGGAGGTACCTCTCTAATCATTATGGTTGGAGTAGCGATAGATACATTACAACAAATCAATTCGTATTTATTAAATCGTCACTATGATGGTTTAATGAAAACGGGAAGCAGTAATAGAAAATCAAATAGATAAAATAATATATGGCAAAGCAACCCGCAATTCAACAAGATGGTACAATAACAGAAGCATTATCAAATGCCATGTTCCGAGTAGAATTAGAAAACGGTCACATTGTTACGGCTCATATATCGGGAAAAATGCGCATGCACTACATTAAATTATTACCAGGAGATAAGGTAAAGTTAGAAATGAGTCCATACGATTTAACCAAAGCAAGAATTACATACAGATATTAAAAAACTAGAACAGATGAAAGTTAGAGCATCAGTTAAAAAAAGAAGTGCCGAGTGCAAAATTGTGCGTAGAAAAGGCAGATTATATGTAATAAACAAACAAAATCCTAGATTTAAACAAAGACAAGGGTAATGGCAAGAATAGCAGGTATAGACATTCCAAAGAATAAAAGAGGTGTTATTGCATTAACATACATTTTTGGTATTGGTAAAAGTAGAGCTAAAGAAGTTTTAGCAAATGCAAAAGTTGATGAAAGCATCAAAGTTTCAGATTGGACAGATGCTCAAATCGCTGCCATCAGACAAGCGGTAGGTAGCTACACAATCGAAGGTGAATTACGTTCGGAAGTGCAGTTAAACATTAAGCGTTTAATGGATATCGGTTGTCAAAGAGGTATTCGTCACAGACTTGGACTTCCTTTAAGAGGTCAAAGAACGAAGAATAACTCTAGAACCAGAAAAGGTAAACGTAAGACAGTAGCAAACAAGAAAAAATAATTTGTAGAGTAACCTAGTTGTCATCTAGTGTGCCGTGCGTATGCACAATTTACTGGAGCTGGATAACTAAATCATTTATATTATGGCAAAAGCAAAACTAAAAAAACGTAAAGTAATTGTTGATGCAATTGGAGAGGCGCACATCAATGCATCTTTCAACAACATCATCATTTCTTTAACGAACAAAAAAGGAGATGTAATTTCATGGTCATCTGCTGGAAAAATGGGCTTTAGAGGTTCTAAAAAGAACACTCCTTACGCAGCCCAATTAGCTGCCGAAGATTGTGCAGGAGTAGCTAAAGAAGCAGGATTACGTAAAGTGAAATTATTCGTTAAAGGACCTGGTAATGGCAGAGAATCTGCTATCAGATCATTACACAATGCTGGTATTGAAGTAACAGAAATCATCGACGTTACTCCAATTCCACACAACGGATGTCGTCCACCTAAAAGAAGAAGAGTTTAATCAATACTAATATTTCAAACAGGAAATCGATTATCGAAGGAGGAAGCCTTAATTCATAATCCCTGTTAAAAAAGAAAAACAAAATTGCAAGATACACGGGACCAAAAACTAAGATTGCAAGAAAATTTGGAGAAGCAATTTTTGGCGAAGACAAAAACTTTGAAAAAAGAAATTATCCTCCAGGACAACACGGTAACAACCGTCGTAGAGGAAAGAAATCTGAATATGCTATTCAGTTAAGCGAAAAGCAAAAAGCAAAATATACGTACGGTATTTTAGAGCGTCAGTTTAGAAACTTGTTCAAAAGAGCACAGGCATCTGGCGGAATTACTGGTGAGGTATTATTGCAATTATGTGAGTCAAGATTAGACAACGTAGTATACAGATTAGGGATTGCAAAATCTAGAGATGGTGCTCGTCAGTTAGTTTCTCACAGACACATCACTGTAAATGGAGATATCGTAAACATACCTTCATACAGATTGAGAGAAAATGATGTAATCGGAGTAAGAGAAAAGTCAAAATCTTTACAAGTTATCGAAGATGCCTTAGCATCTAACAATAACGTATTTGAGTGGTTGACTTGGAACGCAGAGAAGAAAGAAGGAACTTTTGTAAAAGTTCCAGAAAGACTTCAAATTCCAGAAAACATCAAAGAACAATTAATCGTAGAATTATATTCTAAGTAATACATTAACCCATTGGTATTTGGCCAAAGGGTCTATTCGTACTTCTTCAAACTTATAGACCGCGCAACCAAATAACAATTAAAACGAAGAACACACATGGCAATTTTAAATTTTCAAAAGCCTGATAAGGTAATTATGGTTGAGTCTACAGATTTCTCTGGAAGATTCGAGTTTAGACCTTTAGAACCAGGTTTTGGTTTAACAGTAGGTAACGCTTTACGAAGAGTACTTTTATCTTCATTAGAAGGCCACGCAATCACTTCTTTACGAATTGATGGTGTAGAGCACGAGTTCTCAACGGTAAGTGGAGTTGTAGAAGACGTAACCGAAATTATTCTAAACTTAAAACAAGTACGTTTTAAGAAACAAATTGATGAAACTGAAAAGGAAACTGTTTCTATTTCAATTTCAAATCAAGAGCAATTAACAGCTGGTGACTTACAGAAGTTCATTTCTGGATTCCAAGTTTTAAATCCTGAATTGGTGATTTGTAACATGGATAGGTCAGTAAAGTTAAATGCTGAAATTACAATCGAGAAAGGAAGAGGATTTGTTCCTGCAGAGGAAAACAAAAAAGCCTCTGCTCCAATTGGTACAATTTTTACAGATTCTATTTTTACACCAATCAGGAATGTAAAATATGCTATTGAAAACTATCGTGTTGAGCAAAAAACGGATTATGAAAAATTAGTTTTTGACATCGATACCGATGGTTCTATAAACCCAAAAGACGCTTTAACAGAAGCTGCTAAGATTTTAATTCACCACTTCATGTTATTCTCTGATGAGCGTATCACGTTAGAGGCTGATGAAATCGCGCAGACAGAAACCTATGATGAAGAGTCATTACACATGCGTCAATTATTGAAAACTAGATTGATCGATATGGATCTTTCAGTACGTGCTTTAAACTGTTTAAAAGCAGCTGAAGTTGAAACATTAGGCGATTTAGTTTCATTTAACAAAAGTGATTTAATGAAATTCAGAAACTTCGGTAAGAAATCATTAACAGAGTTAGAAGAGCTTGTGTTAGTGAAAGGATTAAGTTTCGGAATGGACTTAAGCAAATATAAATTAGATAGAGATTAACGTTTCATAATTTGCTCCTCAGAACGAGTTGAGCAAGATGAAATTGAAAAACAAGCGTCATGAGACACAGAAAAAAGAACAACAATTTAGGTAGAAAATCGGCTCACAGAAAATCAATGCTTGCCAATATGGCTTGTTCATTAATCGAGCACAAGAGAATTAATACAACAGTTGCAAAGGCAAAAGAATTAAGAAAATTTGTTGAGCCTTTAATTACAAAGTCTAAAGAAGACACAACTCATAACAGACGTGTTGTATTCTCATATCTAAGAGACAAATACGCAGTTACTGAATTATTTAGAGAAGTATCTGTAAAAGTTGCAGACAGACCAGGAGGTTATGTTCGTATCATTAAGTTAGGAAACCGTCAAGGTGATAACGCGCCAATGGCAATGGTAGAATTAGTAGATTACAACGAAATCTACAATCCAAATGGTAAGAAGGCTAAGAAAACTACTAGAAGAGGTAGAAGAAAGAAGTCTGAAGCACCTGCCCAAGTAGAACAAACTACAGAAGCGGTTGAAGAAAAAACTGAAGAATAAATGTTAATTTATTTTAATAACTATAAGGGATAAGCAATTAAGTTTATCCCTTTTTTTATATACATTCGTACACGTGAAAGCTTTATTCCTCGCGATCCTATTTTTTTGCAACTTCGCCGTAATTGGGCAGGATCTCCCGTCTCGAGAAATCATATCGCCTTCAAACTTTTTAACGTATCTCAAGGGAGATAATAATATCAAAGGTTCTACTTTTTTATATGATGATTGGTCATCAAAAATAATCGTCTTTGGTACTGATAATTCAACCTATCGCTATTCAAATGCGAATTACAATCTCAAAGAGCGTAAGTTTTTTGTCAAATTAAAAAATGATTCTATCTATGAGATCAACATCAAAAGCCTCAAATATGTAGTATTAAACAATAAAAAGTTTGAGTTTTTGAATGATGATTATGTTGAGCGTATTGCAAAAGGAAAAATAAATGTATTCAAAAAGCATGAGCTAGGGGTTAGGGAAGGAATGATTGATGGAACCACAAAAGAAAAAATGACGCCAGATACGTATGTGGTGAAATCCAATTTCTGTGTTCTACAGGATGGAGATTTGGTTCCTTTTAAGTTGAAAAAGAAGACTGTTTTGTCTCTTTTAGAGTTGTCAAACAAAAAAGAATTTACATCAGAAATAAAACGAAGAAAATTGTCTTATTCAAATGAAGAAGACCTTGTGAAAATTTTAGAGTACTATAACTCTCTATAAACATTTACGAAACTATGAAGTATCAATCTAGAAAAAAAGCATTAGTACTATTGGCAGACGGAACTATTTTCTATGGTAAATCTGTCGGAATTGAAGGTACATCTACCGGTGAGATTTGTTTCAATACTGGGATGACCGGGTATCAGGAAATATTCACCGATCCATCATACTATGGTCAGTTGATGGTGGCAACCAATGCACATATTGGAAACTATGGTGTTAATGATGAAGAGGTAGAATCAGAAGGAATTAAAATTGCCGGATTAATTTGTAGAAACTTCAGTTTTATTCACTCAAGAATTGACTCCGATGGCAATTTAAAAGACTGGTTCACCGAGCATAATTTAGTCGCTATTTCTGATGTTGATACCAGAGCTTTGGTGTCGTACATTAGAGAAAATGGCGCGATGAATGCCATCATCTCCACAGAAGTTGACAATATTGATGCCTTAAAAAAGCAATTGGCAGAAGTGCCTAGTATGGAAGGTTTGGAACTGGCATCTAAAGTATCGACCAAAGAGCCATATTTTGTTGGTGATGAAAATGCAGCTATCAAAATTTCTGCTTTGGATATCGGAATCAAAAAGAATATCCTTCGAAATCTAGCCAAAAGAGGAGCCTATATTAAAGTGTTCCCATACAATTCTAAGTTTGAAGATTTAGAAGGGTTTAATCCCGATGGATATTTCATTTCAAATGGACCTGGCGACCCAGAGCCATTAAAAGAAGCTATTCAGGTAGCCAAAGAAATCATTAAAAGAGATTTACCATTATTTGGAATCTGTCTAGGTCATCAAGTTATTGCACTTGCAAATGGGATTTCAACCTATAAAATGCACAATGGTCATCGCGGGATAAATCACCCAGTAATCAATTTAATCACCGGTAAAGGTGAAATCACCTCTCAGAATCACGGGTTTGCCATTCATAGAGAGGAAACAGAAGCACATCCAGATGTAGAGATTACTCATACGCATCTCAATGATCAGACAGTAGCAGGAATTCGATTAAAAGATAAAAACGTGTTCTCGGTACAATATCACCCAGAAGCGAGTCCTGGACCGCACGATGCGGAGTATCTATTTGATCAATTCATGGAGAATATAAAAAATACAAAAGTGGTTTTATCTTAGGAAAACTGCAATTTATCGAGAAATAAGATTTATTAGTATTTTTTTAATTAATTGTCCATTTAATTTTTGTATTTTTGATAAGTGATATAAAAATCACATTTCTTTTTCATAGCAATTTTCCCACTCATTTGAGTGGGTTTTTTTATACTACTAGTGTAATCGTTTTCGTAATATTAAATTTAATTTTACATCTAAAATTACTGAAATTCTTATTTTTACGGCGGACTAAATTTCTAATAAAATAGATAAACTTATGAGTATTATTGTAGACATTCATGCACGTCAAATTTTTGATTCACGTGGAAATCCAACTGTTGAGGTTGATGTGGTTACAGAAAGTGGAATTCTCGGTAGAGCAGCGGTACCATCTGGTGCTTCTACAGGTGAGCATGAAGCCGTTGAATTAAGGGATGGAGGAGACAATTACATGGGTAAGGGTGTCCTTACCGCAGTAAACAACGTGAACTCAGTAATTGCTGAAGAAATCGTTGGAATGTCTGTATTCGAACAAAATAATATCGATAAGTCAATGTTGGCTTTAGATGGCACTCCGAATAAATCTAAATTGGGGGCAAATGCGATCTTGGGAGTATCTTTGGCTGTAGCAAAAGCAGCTGCCAATGAATTGGGATTACCATTATATCGATATGTAGGAGGTGTTTCTGCAAATACCTTACCTGTACCAATGATGAATATTATTAATGGTGGGTCTCACTCAGACGCGCCAATCGCATTCCAGGAATTTATGGTTATGCCAGTGAAAGCGAAGAGTTTTACACACGCCATGCAAATGGGATCCGAAATATTTCATCACTTGAAAAAAGTACTTCACCATAGAAATTTATCTACGGCAGTAGGTGATGAAGGTGGATTTGCACCAACTTTAGAAGGTACGGAAGACGCAATCGAAACGATTGGATTAGCCGTTCAAAATGCCGGTTACTCATTTGGTGATGAAGTAATGATTGCTTTGGATTGTGCTTCTGCAGAATTTTATGTTGACGGAAAATATGACTATACCAAATTCGAAGGTGATAAAGGAGTCGTAAGAACATCTGAAGAGCAAGCAGGATATTTAGCTGAGTTATGTGAAAAATATCCGATTATCTCTATCGAAGATGGTATGGATGAAAATGATTGGGACGGATGGAAATCATTAACTGATAAAGTTGGTGATAAAGTTCAGTTAGTTGGAGATGATTTGTTCGTAACAAATGTGGAGCGTTTATCTCGTGGAATTGAAAATGGAATTGCGAATTCAATTCTAATTAAGGTAAACCAAATCGGAACACTTTCTGAGACTATTGATGCGGTAAATATGGCTAAAAATGCAGGATATACTTCGGTAATGTCTCACCGATCTGGAGAAACGGAAGACAATACAATTGCAGACTTAGCCGTAGCATTAAATACAGGGCAAATTAAAACTGGATCTGCATCAAGATCTGACCGTATGGCCAAGTACAATCAATTACTTAGAATTGAAGAAGAATTAGCAGATGTTGCTTATTATCCACAAGAGCAAGCATTCAAAATCTAATTCAAAAAAATAGAATTAAAAACCTCACTCGTAAAAGTGAGGTTTTTTATTTTCATTAAGGATTTGTTAAATAATTAACTAATCTATTTCCCAATCAAAATTCAAGACGTGTTCTGTTTTAATTACATTATTAATTTGGTATCTTCGCGTAAAATTTTTCAACTAAAGATTTACAGATAAAATGTCAAAAACAGCTAAGTTATTTATTGGCGAAAATTCATATGAATTTCCTTTGAAAAAAGGTACTGAAAATGAGGTAGCCATTGATGTAAAAACACTAAGAGGAGCTACAAATGGAGTGATTACTGTTGATGCTGGTTTTAAAAATACGGGCTCATGTGAAAGTGCTATTACATTCTTAGATGGAGAAAAAGGTATTTTGAGATATAGGGGATACTCCATTGAGGAATTAGCCGAAAAAGCCAGTTTTTTGGAGGTTGCCTATGCACTTATTTTTGGCAATTTACCCACCCAAGAGGAATTGGATCAGTTCCATGCCGATATCAAAAGAAACTCTGTTGTAGATGACGATATTAAAAAGATTTTAGATGCTTTTCCTAAAACTGCACATCCTATGGGTGTTTTATCTTCTCTGACCTCGGCATTAACAGCATTTAATCCGACTTCTGTAGATGTACGTTCAAAAGAAGACATGTATGAGGCAATAGTAAAAATACTCGGGAAATTTCCTGTGTTAGTAGCCTGGACGATGCGAAAGAAAAAAGGATTGCCATTAAATTATGGATCTAAATCTTTAGGATATGTAGAGAACGTTATGAAAATGATGTTTGAACAGCCAAATGAAGAATTTGAAATTAACCCAATCGTCAGGGATGCCCTAGATAAATTATTAATTCTACATGCAGATCATGAACAGAACTGTTCAACTTCTACAGTGCGAATCGTTGGTTCCTCTCATGCAGGATTATTTGTATCGTTAGCTGCCGGAATTTCAGCACTTTGGGGACCATTGCATGGTGGTGCAAACCAAGCCGTATTAGAAATGCTTGAAGCTATCAAAGAAGATGGTGGAGATACTAAAAAATATATGGCTAAAGCTAAGGATAAAGAAGATCCTTTTCGTTTAATGGGCTTTGGTCATAGAGTATATAAAAACTTTGATCCCAGAGCCAGAATTATAAAAAAGGCGGCAGATGAGGTCTTGAATGATCTCGGTGTTGAAGATCCTATTTTGGATGTAGCAAAAGGTCTAGAAAAAGAGGCTTTAGAGGATCAATATTTTGTAGATCGAAAATTATATCCAAATGTAGATTTTTATTCAGGGATTATCTACAGAGCCTTAGGAATACCAGTCGAAATGTTTACAGTTATGTTTGCCTTAGGACGTCTTCCAGGATGGATCGCGCAATGGAGAGAAATGCGTTTGCGAAAAGAACCTATCGGAAGACCACGCCAATTGTATATTGGAGAAACTGAACGACCTTTTACGAAAATAGAATCGAGATAAAACCAAAGCTTCATAGTTCTTATGAAGCTTTTTTCTATTCACTATTTTTAATTTTATCATCTTTGTATCAATGACTATTGATTCTTCAATTCCAGAAATTATACATCTGAATATTCAGAATGAAACAGCTCCTTTAAAAGCTGTAATTCTTGGGACTGCATTAAGTAATGGGCCAATTCCAAATCCGGAAGATTGTTATGATCCGAAGAGTTTACAACATGTATTAGCCGGTACTTATCCTAAAGAAGCAGATATGATTTTAGAAATGGAAGCAGTTGCTGAGGTACTCAAAAGGTACGGTGTTAAGGTGTATCGGCCTGAGGTAATTGAGAACTATAATCAAATTTTTGCAAGAGATATTTCCTTTGTCATTGAAGACAAAATTATTATTTCAAATATCCTTCCAGATCGAGAAAGAGAAGTTGAAGCTACCGAATATGTTTGGAGTCATGTGCCAAAAGAAAATAGAATTTTTCTATCGGAACAATGTCATGTAGAAGGAGGTGATGTAATGCCTTGGAATGATTATATCTTTATTGGAACCTACTCTGGTGATGATTATGCCGATTATATAACAGCTCGAACAAATAAGGCAGCAGTGAATGCTATTCGAGAGCTATTTCCGAATAAAAAAGTGAAGGCTTTTGAATTGCGAAAGTCAAATACAGATGCGTATAATAATGCCCTCCATTTAGACTGTTGTTTTCAACCTATTGGTAGGGATAAAGCAATCATTCACAAAAATGGGTTCTTGATTGCAGAAGAATATCAATGGCTCGTTGATTACTTTGGAAAAGACAATGTATTTGAAATTTCTAAAGAAGAAATGTATGCCATGAATTGTAATGTTTTTTCTATCTCCGAAGAGGTTATTATTTCGGAACGAAATTTCACTAGATTGAATACTTGGTTACGCAATAATGGATTTACGGTTGAAGAGGTTCCGTATGCTGAAATTGCCAAACAAGAAGGCCTTTTACGATGCAGTACCATGCCTTTAATAAGAGAATAAAAAAAACCGCTTTTCAGCGGTTTTTCAATTGGGGAGTAGTTTATTTATTCTAAAACTACTTTATTAATCGCATGGATTACGCCATTATTCGCCTGAACATCAGTAGCAATAATTGAACTAACTCTGTTATTTGAATCTGTTAAGGTTGCACCATTTGAAGTTAAATTAACTGTTAATCCTCCACCTAAGGTTGATACCGGCATATTATCAGAAAGATTACTTTCTAAAACATTAGCTCCGGCTACAACGTGCGTATTTAAGGTCGATGTTAACGTAGCTTTAGGAACATCAGATAAAGCATTTAATTGTAATTCTGCTAATAAATCTACAAAAGCATCATTGATAGGTGCAAAAACGGTAAATGGTGCTGGAGCAGTTCCATTTGGAGTAGATAAAGTTTCGACGTAGGTAAAATCGTTTTCTCTAGTTAAAGCTTCAACTAAAATTGAGAAATTTGGATCTGCAGTTGCAAAGGTTACCACCGAAGGTAATCCAATAACGGCATCTACAACATGAACTATACCATTATCAGCTTCAACATTTGCAATCCCAACGTTAGAAATCCCATTAAAAGAGACTCCGTTTTCAGTATTAATGTAGATAGACATATTCGTGCCAGACGCATCACTAGTTGCATTTGTGTTTGCATAGCCAGTCGTTAAATCGGTAGACATTAATTCTCCTGAGATTACATGATTTAATAAGATATTTCTAAGTAAGTCTACCGGTACATCTGTTAGCGAATTAAAATTGTTGGCTTGTAAGAAAGCACTAAAAGCAGCGTCTGACGGAGCTAGAACTGTATACGGCCCAGGTCCGGCTAATGTTACATCCAGATTGGCTCTTCGTACAGCCGCCACCAAGGATGTTAAATTGTTGTCTATTGCAACATCTACAATAGTGTTTGTTTCAACCACTACAGGGTCATCATCATTACATGCTACAAAGCCTATTACGAAGGCCAAGCATGCGATTTTTAATAAATTTTTCATGAATATTTGTTTAGAATTGTTTAACAAAAATACCAAAATGTTAAACAGAATTTGAATAGGTAGCTGTTAAAAAAAGATTAAATAATAGAAAAATGCCATGCCGAAAAAAGCTTAATTTTGACTCAAATGACCCAATCAACAAATACCATATTAATGATACGTCCAGTTGCCTTTCGTATGAATGAGCAGACTGCCGTAAATAATTATTATCAGGAGGAGTTACATATTGCAAATACCAAAATCAATCAGAAAGCTCAAAAGGAGTTTGATGATTATGTCGAAGTATTACGATCTCACGGGGTGCACGTGATTGTAGTTTCTGATGATGTCTCCAGAGATACTCCAGATGCCGTTTTTCCTAATAACTGGGTTTCGTTTCATGAAGATGGAACCATGGCTATTTATCCGATGTTTGCAGAAAACCGAAGATTAGAAAGAAGGGAAGATGTGATGTTAGTTCTTGAAGAACAGGGATTCCTTATTGAAAATATCATGGATTATACTACTGCAGAGGAACACAATATTTTTTTAGAGGGAACAGGAAGTATTATTCTAGATAGGGAAAATAAAAAAGCATATTGTGCTTTATCGCCTCGAGCTGATGAAGAGCTATTTATTGAGTTTTGTGAGGATTTCGAGTACACTCCAGTTATTTTCACTGCCAATCAATCTGTAGATGGTCAACGACTTCCAATTTACCATACCAATGTAATGATGGCAATAGCAGATCGGTATGCTATTATAAGCCTAGACTCAATTGACGACAAGAAGGAACGAAAAAATGTACTGAAACAGTTAAAAGAAAGTGGTAAGTGTGTTATTACCATTTCTGAACAGCAAGTGGAAGAATTTGCAGGCAATATGCTTCAGGTTATCGGAAAGGATAATCAGCCTTATTTGGCTATGTCTAGTTCAGCATATCATTCGTTAGATAATCATCAGAAAGGTCAGATTTTAAAATTCAATCCGATAATTCATAGCGATTTATCGACCATTGAAACTTGTGGCGGCGGTAGTGCCAGATGTATGATGGCCGAGGTATTCTTACCGAAAAAACAGCCCTAATGAATGATGATTTTTCGTGTGAGTCGATGATCATTTTCGAAATGAACGGAAAGTATGTAAAGGCCTTTCTTTAGATGATTCACCATTATTTTATTCCTATCGAACTCCAACGAAACCTGTTTTCCTAAAATTGAAAATAGCTCAACTTTCTCTATGGTTAAGTTACTATGAATACGAATTTCATTTCGTACAGGATTATTGATTTTTATTTCTAATTTTTGAGCCGAGGTTGTATGCAATAAACTTGAAAATTGCTCTGTAATCTCGTATAATTTAGGATCTCTTTCAATGGTATTTCCATTAAGATTACCCTCAAACTTCTCTCTTGAAATGTATAATTTATTTAATGCATAACTAAAAATTCCTTCTACCTGATTTCCTTCTTCCAACTCGTTTTCCAAACTTACTTTTGTAAATCCGTTGTTAAAAATATCTGGTCCAGGTGCTCTGTTATCAGGAATAATAATAAGGAAAGGGACTAAGGATGTGGTATAGCCACTTAGAAAAAATAAATTCGGATTTTCACTAGAAATCGAAGCACCCGTTATTAAACCTTGAACATTTCCGCTGCTTATTCTTTTGGCGAAATGTGTCCCCGAATTTTTTGGTATCTGGTAAACCTTTGTCTGAAAATCCTGCCAATTCTTTGTGAAAATAAGTAATGAATCGTCAAAAATGGTTAAAGCTTCTGCATCAAAATTGTTGGCATTGGGTAAGGATGTGAAATCTGTTTGATCTTCGTAGCTAAAGTTGATGATTTCTGCTGAGACAGTCTCAGAATTTGTGAAATCATCTTTGTCGATTTTGTAGATTTTAAGATTTGTTCGATTTCCATTGTTATTTCCAATATCTCCAATATAAATGTAATCATCATCCATGGTTATATCTTCCCAGTCAATATGAGAAGCATTACTAATTGTAATTACTCTCTCAATTGCTCCGGTACCCGCGTTTAATTCATACAGCTTAGGATCATCTCCACTATCATTATGGGTGATGATTTTATTATTGAACACCATTAAACCAGAGGTTTCTCTGACATCATTGTCCATTACAAACTTCTCACTAACCGTGACCTGAGAAAAACAAGAAAGGCTGAAACTAAGAATCGCTAAGTGTGCAATTCCTTTCATATTTTATTTTAGTGCTTCAGCTATCACTTTGCCTGTTGTTCCGTTTGGAAATTCAACTTTTAATAAAGTTGCCAGGGTAGGTGCAATATCTCTTATAAAATAAGGTTCGGATGATTTGCCTTGTTTAATTCCATTTCCGTAGAAAAGAATTGGAACATGCGTGTCATAAGAATAGCCCGAACCATGAGAGGTTCCTTGTCGACTTCCACCCAATGTCGAGGGTAACGGAACTAAAATTACATCGCCCGAATATTTTTGATTATACCCTTGTTGAATTTTATGTAAAATTCCAGAACTGAATTCAGTTTCTTGGAGAGTTTTAGCTGTAATAGCCTTGTAAATTCCATTGTAATTGATAGATACCTCTACTAAGAAATCACTCACTTCATCAACGCTAAGTCTGCGCCTTTTTAATTCTTTTTTGTTTAAAAAAATTTGAAAGTTGGACACATTTTCAATAAAATCTCCAGAGCCAAATCGAGTTTTTAGCTCATTGGTAATATGAGTCTTGTAATTTAATATATTGAAGTAATGCGCAGGAATTTTCAATGATTGCAAATAGGATGGAACTTGAACTGCGCCATGATCAGCAGATAAGAATACGGTATAGTTTCCTTTACCGATATTTTGATCTAAGTAGTTCAAAAAGCTTTCCATATCCTTATCTAAACGTAAGTATGTATCTTCGATTTCAACAGCGTCAGGGCCAAATTGATGACCTACATAATCTGTACTTGAAAAACTAACCGCAAGGAAATCTGTAAATTCACTTTTACCCAATGATTCCCCTTCAATGGCAGCTATGGCAAAATCTAAGGTTAATGAATTTCCAAATGGTGTTGAAGAGATGATACTGTAATTGCCATTTTCCTTTCTCAATTTTGGTAAATCATGGGGGAAAACAGGTTTTTCTTCTCCTTGAAATGGACGTTCATATCTATTATCATCAGCAATGCTGCTTGTGTATGTGTTAATATCATAAAGTGTTTCCCATGGTTTCGATAAGTAGCCATCAGCTTTCTTATTTGAGTTAAAATCATTCACCCATTGAGGTAACGAATCCATATAAAATGTACTCGTAATAAATTTATTGTCATCGCCGCCTTGATACCAGTAGGCTGCATCTGCAGTATGCCCAGCAGGTAAAATTGAAGAACGATCTTTAATTGCGACTCCAATGGTCTTACCTCTTTGGTTTTGAGCCAGTTTCAATTCATCAGTAATGGTTGTAGTCTGCATTCTGTAAGGGGACTTTTGTCCTGCTAAGCCTTTAATGCCGACCGACTGATAATTTGCATCATCGACGCAGTAAATGAACTTATTCTCATATTTATCATACCAATTATTGGAAATAATACCATGAGATTGAGGTGTAGTCCCGGTATAAATACTAGTGTGTCCTACAGCAGTGTAAGTTGGTACGTAATCAAAATTGGCGTTTGTAGCTAAAAAACCATGATTCATCAAACGTTTAAACCCACCTTCGCCATATCTATTATAAAAACGAGTTAAATAATCATAACGCATTTGGTCGACCACGATACCAACCACTAATTTTGGTTTGGTTTCATTTTTTTGTTCTGTTTTACAGCTAAGAATACTTATTGTGAAAAATGCTACAAGTAAAATTCTGAATTTCATAAGGATGAAAGTTTGATATTCAAAAGTACTTATTTTTTTATTTGTTTGGATTGAGAATGACGCTTAGTTAATGATTATTTAATACTTTAGCATTATTAATAAATCTATGAATTACATCAGGCATATCGGCAAGTATTTCCTTATGCTAGGACAGGTTTTCACAAAACCTCAGAAAGGACGATTTTTTTATGAATCCTTAATGCGCGAAATTGATCAATTGGGAATTAAATCCCTGGGGATTATTGCCTTTATATCATTTTTCATTGGTGGGGTTATTGCTTTGCAGACTGCATTGAATTTAGAAAACCCTCTTTTGCCAGATACACTTATTGGATTTGCTACTAAACGTTCGATAATTCTTGAATTTGCGCCTACTTTTTGCTCCATTATTCTAGCGGGTAAAGTAGGTTCGTACATTACTTCGAGTATTGGTACAATGCGCGTAACAGAGCAGATAGATGCACTCGAAGTAATGGGTATAAATTCTTTGAATCATTTAGTACTTCCTAAAATATTGGCAGCCATCTTTTTCTATCCTTTCTTAATTGCTTTAGCTATGTTTTTGGGTATTCTTGGCGGATGGGTTGCCGGAGTATTATCGGGTCTTTTTATTGGAACCGAATATATTCAGGGAATACAAATGGATTTTAAGCCATTCCTATTGGTATATGCTATTATAAAAACAATTGTATTTGCATTTATCATCACTACAGTTCCTTCTTACCACGGGTATTATGTAAAAGGTGGATCAATTGCTGTTGGAAAAGCAAGTACATCCTCGGTGGTATGGACAATTGTACTAATCGTAGTTACAAATTATTTTTTAACTCAAATGCTCTTAACTTAAGGTATGATAGAAGTTGAAGGATTACATAAAGGTTTTAATGGCGTTGAGGTCTTGAAAGGAATTACAACTTCTTTTCATCCAGGAAAAACAAGTTTGATTATTGGTCAAAGTGGGTCTGGAAAGACCGTTTTTTTAAAGTCTTTAATTGGACTGCATACACCAGAAAAGGGAACCATTTCATTTGATGGTAGAAAGAGTACCGAATTCACAGATGACGAAAGACGCCAGTGGCGAAGGGAGATTGGAATGGTTTTTCAAGGTAGCGCCTTATTCGATTCACAGACCGTAGAGGAGAATGTAATGTTTCCTTTAAAAATGTTCACAAATAAGCCAATTGAAGAAATGCTAGATCGCGTGAATTCTGTTTTAAATCGTGTAAATTTAGAAAACTCCAATACAAAACTTCCAGCAGAACTCTCAGGAGGAATGCAAAAAAGGGTGGCGATAGCCAGAGCAATCGTAATGAACCCAAAATACTTATTTTGTGATGAGCCAAATTCTGGTTTAGACCCTAAAACTGCCATTGTAATTGATAATCTCATTAAAGAGATAACCGAAGAATATAAAATCACTACGGTTATCAATACCCATGATATGAATTCTGTTATGGAAATAGGTGAAAAAATTGTTTTTTTAGAGTTCGGAAAAAAAGCATGGGAAGGAACAAAAGACGATATTTTCAAAACTGATAATGAGGCAGTTGTAAATTTCGTTTATTCTTCTAATTTATTCAAAAAAATAAGGGTCGCGCAAAATAAAGAAAGTAACTAGAAAAAAGTTTTATATATATAAAATTTACCTTTATATTTGCACCCGCTAAGCAAAAAATAGCAGACCGGGTAGCTCAGTTGGTAGAGCATCTCCCTTTTAAGGAGAGGGTCCTGGGTTCGAGCCCCAGCCCGGTCACAAAAGCTCTGTTGAAATGCAGAGTTTTTTGTTTTTTATAACATTCCGCCACTACAATAAGCCGTATTTTTACGTTGTAAACTTAATAGGTTATCATGGCTTTCAAAACAGCTTTAATATTCCTTTTTCTGCCATTTTACACTGTAATACAAATGATTATTTTTGATTTTAATTCCTCGTCGGATATGAATACATGGAATGTTGTTGATGATGTGGTTATGGGGGGAGTTTCTTCTGGAAAAATACGCTTAACAAAATCAGGAACAGCTCTTTTTTCTGGTTCGGTTTCTACCGAAAATTATGGTGGATTTAGTTCGGTGAGACATCGAACATCGGTAAAGGAGGTAAAAGAATATTCAAATCTCGTGTTACGAGTTAAGGGTGATGGGAAACGTTATCAGATTCGCCTGAAAGCATCGAGATTTCATTATCATTCTTATATTTCTTATTTCGAAACAACTTCAGATTGGCAAACTATTACTATACCCCTTAAAGAAATGTATCCAACATTTAGAGGACGGAAGTTACATATGGATAATTTTGATTTTGATACCATTACCGAAATAGCGCTGTTAATTGGGAATAAGCGTAATGAAAATTTCGCACTGGAGATTGATAAAATTTACCTAAACTAAATTCTCTAATCTTAATATTTTGTATCTTCCCAATAGAGAATTTATACTATGGAAGATTACAATCAACAACCTAATTCTGAAAACCAAAGCCCTTCGATTGAACAAGAGGTAAAAAACAGAATTACCAGTTTTTTATATGAGCTTTTTGATTTTCGAGATGATACTGATCACGAGAAAACAATCACCGATATCAAAGCCGATATTCCCTTTAAAGGAGCTACAGCATGGATTTTATTATTCGCTGTATTTGTAGCTTCGATTGGCCTCAATGCGGATTCAACAGCCGTTGTTATTGGCGCTATGCTTATTTCTCCACTAATGGGACCAATTTTAGGACTTGGATTGTCCTTTGCACTAAACGATATTGGAACCTTTAAAAAGTCGCTTATCAATCTGGGGGTAATGATTGGGCTAAGTCTTTTTGCTTCCTTTATGTTTTTTTATTTATTTCCTTTAAGTGATGATACTTCAGAACTCCTAGGACGCATTAAACCAGACATTCGCGATGTATTGATTGCTTTTTTTGGGGGACTTGCCTTAATGGTAGCCAAAACAAAAAAAGGAACTATTTCATCCGTGATTTTTGGAGTAGCTATTGCCACCGCTTTAATGCCTCCATTATGCACGGCAGGCTATGGGTTAGCTAAAGGGAATTTTCAATATTTCTTTGGGGCTATGTATTTGTTTACCATCAATACCATCTTTATCGCTCTTGCGGGGTTTGTAGTGTTGAAAATGCTTCGTTTTCCAATGCATAAATATGCAAATTCAAAAACTAGAAAGCGATATGCAACGATTGCAACAGTGCTTGGAATTGCTGTTATGATTCCTGCAATCTTTACTTTTATTCGAGTTTTGGAAGAAAGTCGAATTGAGCGAGCTTTTAACGGATTTGTGAAAAACGAAGTGCGTACAATTCCGAATTTTCAATTGATCGGTGACCCAGAGCTAGATATACCAAATCGGGAAATTCGATTGCGTTTTTTTAATGAGGTGACCGAAGGTGAAAGTAATTTGTTAAGCAATCAATTAAATGATGCATCCTACAAAAAAATTAAAGATTTTCAAATCAAAATTAAAGGAAGCGATACCAAAAGTTTTGAACTGATTACAACGGCTTATAAAGAAAAGCGGGAGGAGTTACAAGAAAGTAAGAATATTATAGCTGGGCTTCAAAAACAAATAGCATCCTTAGAAGAGACTATTTTAGGATTAAATGAGCGAATTGAGAAAAATGCACAAAGTGAAAGTGATAAAGTTGTGGCCTTTAGTCGGGTGGCAAAAGAAGCCAAAATTCGATATGTAGATATTGAAGAGATTGGTTTCGCTTCCATTTTAAACTCAAAAGATTTTATAAAAATTGATACGATTCCGCAGGCATTTGTTCGCTGGAATTCTTCGGTTCCTGATTCTATCATAAATTTAAAAGAAAAAGCCATGCAATTATGGCTACAAAAGGAATTGCAATTAGATACTATTTTTATAAAAAGAGAAAAATAAATCACCCGAATAGATGAAGAAATATATCGTTGCCTTTGATCAAGGAACCACGAGTACAAGGACTATTGTTTTTGATAGGAAAGGTACCATAGTATCGATTGCTCAAAAGGAATTAACGCAATACTATCCACAATCTGGCTGGGTAGAACACGATCCTGTAGAAATTTATCAAGATCAACTTTCTACGTTTCAAGAAGCCTTAAAAAAAGGAAATATTGAACCAGCAGATATTGATTCTATTGGAATTACGAATCAAAGAGAAACTACTGTTGTCTGGAATCGTAAAACAGGCAAACCAATTCACAATGCCATTGTTTGGTTAGACAAACGTACCAAAGAAATCTGCGATTCAATTTGTGAATTAGGGTTAGAAACTTATATCAATAAAAATACAGGTTTGGTCGTTGATGCTTATTTCTCAGGAACCAAATTAAAATGGATTCTCGATCATGTGGATGGTGCAAAAGAGGAACTCGATAATTTGTGTTTTGGTACTATTGATAGCTGGCTGATTTACAATTTTTCTCAAGAAAAAAATCATGTCACCGACCATACCAATGCATCCCGTACTTTACTATATAATATCAGAAATTTAGAATGGGATTCAGTGATTCTTGATGGTCTCGAAATTCCAAAACACATCTTACCAACTGTTCAACCTTCTTCCTCACACTTTGGAACCGTAAAAATAGAGGAGTTTGAAATCCCGATTTTCGGAGTGGCCGGTGATCAACAGGCCGCCTTATTCGGTCAAGGAGGTTTTGAGCCAGGCGTAGCAAAGAACACCTATGGTACAGGATGTTTTATGTTGTTGAATATCGGCACACAAATGATGGAAAGTCAAAACGGATTGTTGACGACCCTTGCTTGCACTCAAGAAAACACCGATGCGCAATATGCTTTTGAGGGTAGTATTTTCGTTGGAGGTGCGTCTATCAAATGGTTAAGAGACAATTTACAAGTCATTTCAAATGCTTCAGAAACAGAAGCCATTTGTAATAGCATTCCGCCACTAGATGATATTTATGTTGTGCCAGCCTTTGCGGGTCTAGGAGCACCTTATTGGGATCAGAATGCAAAAGGTGCTATCTACGGAATGACCCTGGATACCACTAAAAATGAAATTATTAAAGCCACTGTGGATGCCTTGGCTTATCAGACGAAGGATGTATTGGATGTGATGATTGAGGATAGCGGTAAAGAATTAACCGTTCTAAAGGTGGATGGTGGGGCGAGTGCTAATAACTACTTGATGCAGTTTCAAGCAGATATGTTGAACGTTGCTGTTGATCGACCAAAAATGATTGAAGTTACTGCTTTCGGAGCCGCTTTCCTGGCAGGATTAAAATCAGGATTTTGGACCAAAAATGATATCTCAAATATTCGGGTGTCAGATTCTGTATTTTCTCCAAAAATAAATTCCAAAGAAAGAAATTCGAAATATAAAGGATGGCTCCAAGCTATCGATAAAACAAGAACCAACAAGAATAAAAAAGGATTTGGTCAAAAATTAAAATTTTCAATTGTTGATCGTCCAAAACAGTTTCAGCGAATTGTTTCCAAAAAATATGACTTGGTAATTATTGGAGGTGGAGTAACGGGTGCCGGAATCGCTTTGGATGCTTCCGCTCGCGGAATGAAAGTTTGTCTGATTGAAAAAAATGATTTTGCTTCGGGAACTTCTAATAAATCAACCAAACTAATTCATGGTGGTCTTCGCTATTTAAAACAATTGGAAATTGGACTGGTTCGAGAAACGGGTTCTGAAAGAGCCATCGTTCATGCGATTGCACCACATTTGGTCATTCCAGAAAAAATGCTTCTTCCGCTTGTCGAAGGAGGTACTTATGGTAAAATGATGACTTCTTTTGGTCTGAAGGTATACGATTTACTCGCTAATGTAGAAGGTGATGACCGTCGTCAAATGTTAGATAAAGAATCGACCCTACAGAAAGAACCACTTCTAGATGAAAATGATTTACTGGGTAGCGGATACTACGCAGAATATAGAACAGATGATGCAAGATTGACCATCGAAATTCTGAAGAAGGCAGCAGAATACGGAGCTACCATTGTGAATTATTGTGAATTCGAATCATTTGTTTATGATACCAATAAACAAATTGAAAGTATCAATTGCATTGATCACAACTCAGGTAAGAAAGTCAATATTCGAGGAAGGAATTTTGTTTCGGCAGCTGGTCCTTGGGTAGATCATATTCGTGAATATGATAATTCAAAGAATCATAAAAGATTACACCTCACCAAAGGTGTTCATTTGGTCTTTCCAAAATCTAAATTGCCAATTCAACAGTCCGTTTATTTTGATGTGGATGATGGACGTATGATTTTCGCGATCCCGAGAGGGAAATCGACCTATGTAGGAACTACCGATACGAATTATCACGGTGATTTAAATCGGGTAGTAGCTACCAAAGAAGATGCCGAATACCTAATAAATGCTGTCAATAATACGTTTCCATCCATTCATTTAACTATAGATGATATTGAATCAAGTTGGGCTGGATTAAGACCTTTAATCCATGAGGAGGATAAAGATCCGTCAGATCTATCTCGTAAAGATGAAATTTTTGAATCTGAGACTGGGTTGATTTCTATTGCTGGCGGTAAATTGACAGGATATCGAAAAATGGCGCAACGAGTTTTGCAATCGGTCATTAAAACCTTGCCCGAAAAGCGTAAAAAGAATCTAAAGAAATCGAATACAGATAAAATTCCCTTGGTAGATCCCAAATTTGAATCTTATGATGAGGTGGTTACTTTTCAACAGAAGTTGAAGGAAATTTTGATTGAAAAAGAAATATTAGATTCCTATCAAGCTTGGTATTTGAGCACTACCTATGGTAAAAATTCAATACGGATTATCGATAAGATGAATTTCTTTAGCAATGAAAATCCGAAGGAACGCTTACTAAGAGCAGAACTTTGGTATGGAATCCATTATGAAATGATTAATAGTCTTGTTGATTTTTATGTGCGACGAACAGGGCGCTTGTATTTCGATATCGAATCTATAGAACAAACGCTTCCGATTGTCTTAAAGGAATGTGCAAAGTACTTAGAATGGGATACTGAGCGTATCGAGAAGGAGAAAAATGAACTTCAGTTACTCATGCAAGATGCCACTACTTTTTACGAAAAGGAGTTTGATTAGGAGGTGACTTTTACCTCTGCATTTTGGTGAAATAAATACACTCTATTGTTCGAAAGATTGAGGCATTCAATTCTTGTTCTGCGGATGGTTCCACGCTTATATCGCTGATTTTTATATTCAAAAATTGTTCCAAGGTTAAGTTCATGTACAAAGGTCATCCCTTCACTAGATTGACCATTTTTCAATGCTAATGACAATTTCGGATCCGAATCTGTACTCGCTTTAGGATTCTTTAAATGCGTTGCTAAAAGATGTAAAATTTGATCTGGAAATACATCCGGATTTAAAATAGGTAACATCAATTGCTGAAAGGTTTGTTTCCATTTGGTTCCGTGTGGTTGAACTCTTCCGTAGGTTTTGAACGTTACATAGTGAGCAATTTCATGGATAAGCGTGATGATAAATTGCTCCGGATTTAAATTATTATTTACTGTTATCTGCATTTTACCCGACGGACTTCTTCGAAAATCACCGTGTTTTGTTTGACGCTGATTTACAATTTTTAAATCAATTCTATAATTCGTCATTAAAGAATCTACGTATGAAATCGATGCTGCTGGAATATAATCGCTATAGTTTGATGCGGCCATCAAGGTGTAGTTGAAGATACTTGTAGTACTTTACCGTTGTAAAATTTATTTCCGGTCAGTGCAAAATTTAAGATGTAAGCTGCCATTTCATTAGGCTGTAATGGTGCTTGATAACCGGGAAATGCTTCTTCTAGCATTTCTGTTTGAACCGCTCCAATTGCTAAAACATTAAATGCAATTCCCCGTTCTTTATACTCTTCTGCCAATAATTCAGATAAGGTAATAACTGCTCCTTTTGCTGAACTATATGCTGCCAAACCTGGGAATTTCATACTACCTTGAATGCCACCCATACTGCTGATGGTAATTACATGACTGCCATCAGACATGAATGGAATCATTTTTTGAGTTAGCGCTGCAACAGCAAAAACATTGACGTCGTATACCTTGAGAAAATCTTCTTTTGTTAAGGTTTCAAACGGTTTATTGACTAAATATCCTGCATTATGAATTAAAACATCTACTGATTTGAAGTTCGTATCAACAAAATCAGCTGCGCCATTCAAGTCTGCTTCATTCGATAAGTCAACAGAGATGAAATCAATATTTTTATGATTCACTTTTGCAAGTGGTTCTGTATTTCTAGATAAGGCAAGTACTCGATGTCCTTCTTCTGCAAATTGTTTTGCCAATTCGAAACCTATTCCTCGACTTGTTCCAGTTATTACAATGTTTTTACTCATTTTCACTGTTTTCATTTTCTAGTTTATCCTCTTCGTAATCCAATACTAGCGATTTCAAATCATTCCATTTCTCCTCCAAATCATAGTTATTATTAAATCGATCTTGTTCAAGCGCTAGTGTAGTGGTGTAATCAATTCGATTTTTCAACATTGGATGATTACTAAGATACGAAGGAATATCAATATCCGTTTCGCGTTTCAATAATTTGAATAACTCTGGCATACCATTTAGGTCGACATTATTCTGTTTCATAATTTCGAGTCCGTAAATATCAGCTTCTTTCTCAAGACTTCTCGAAAATGATAATTGAGAAAACATATGAGCATTATCGGCAAGAACCGCCGTTACACTATTTACATCACCAAATAAAATCGAGACAAAAACGGCTCCTGAAAGATTACGACTTACATTTTTTAAGACGTGTCTTTTTTCAATATGAGCAACTTCATGACCAATTAATGCGACCAATTGTTCTTTATTTTCGAGCTTTTCAAGTAAGGATGAGAATATTACAATTTTTCCACCCGATAGTGCAAAGGCATTGAGTTGATCGCTGTTTGCTACATAGGCTTCAATGTTGAATTCTGTATCAAATTCCAACTCATCAACAAAACCCTGAAGCTTTTTCGATTTTTCGTCGTCAATGTTCAACTCGGGTGATAAAACTCGATATACGTAATTGCCAAAGTCCGTAACAGCACTTTGACTTAAGTTGGCAGCGAAGTTTTCTGCAATGGCCGGGATAACATATAAGTAGGCTACAAATACCAATCCGATGAGTCCAACAATTAAACTAACAAGTGTCTTCTTACTCGACTGATGTAATTTTGTATCAATTCCCCGATTAAAGTTTTTATTATCGTGATTACTTATGAAAGAAATAAAATTGACATCATCGCTTTCTAATCGCTGAAACGGAAAGTTTTTTCCGTGAGTAAAGGCGATAAATCCTTTGGTGAAAACGTCTGACTTTTTGATATCTTCTACCGACCAGTTGACTTGCAGGGGTGATTCATCATCCATATAACATATAGTCCATTGCAAAGAGTTTATGGTCACTTTGGCATGATGGGTTTTCGAAGTTTTTCCATCAAAATATTTAGCCTTAAACGCCATGATCTACAGTAAATCGAAATCTAAGAAATCTAAGAAATCATCACCAGTCGCATCATCATAATCATCATAAGTGGATTGTTCGATGGCATTCGTATCTACATATCCCTCTAGCTCAGAAAATTTAAAGAAGAAATTTAATGTTCTTACTGCAACCCAAGGAGTTGCAAGTCCAAGCGTAAATGCAATCAAAAAGAAGTTGACAACCAATAGTTCGAATACATCTCCTGCTTTCATTTTGAAACTTAGATAGATTCGTTCTCCATTCTGAGTTACGCTCGTGTTATCGATATAAAATCTCCACAGATTTTTGTAATACCAGAAAGAATATATTCCTAAGGTGATATAAAAGAGTAGTACCAATTTGATATTAATCCATAAAAGTTGCCCTCCGCTTCCATGAAAATTAAAGGACACATTTCCGAATTTTAATTTGCTTAAAACGTATTTACGAATATCTACTTGTAGCCACGCGCTGTAAATTCCTAATGTAAAAATGGTCAAAAGAACTCCTTTAATGTATACAAGAAATAATTCTTTTTTACTTCCAGTATATTTAAAATGAATTCCTTTCCACGAGCTACGTGATGCTCGATAGCGCACTGCCCCGTGAATCGCTAGAGGGATAATCAGAATAAAGAACAAGTAAAACAAAGAGGCTGCTGTGATGGTCATCACTTCACTCTGACTTTGAATTCCAAATAGGAGGTAGACATACAAAAGAATTAAAATCACATAGATTTTTATAAATCCACGAAATACTTCCATTCCAGTGGCATGAAATTGAAAACGAGCATCATCAAGTTCAGATGACTGATAATGGTATTTTAAAATTTCAACCTTGGCCCAAGGGTAATATAGACCCAGTGTTAATAGGGTTAGAATGATGTTCTTAAAGTAAACAATTGCGAATTCACTTCCTTTTCCGAAGTATTTGATTTTCTTGGTGGTAGATGGGTTTCCAAAGATTACTTCCATAGTGTTTTGGTTTGTCTGATTTTTTCTGCAATATAAATTGAAAGTTCTCAGATAAAAAATCAATCTTGCTTAATTTTCTTACATTTAGAACATTAAACATAAATCACATGAAAAAATTAATAACTGCTATTGTTGCCTTGTTTTTTATTCAGTTTTTAAATGCGCAAACACATTTACTTTGCGGAAAGCTGGTTGATACCAAATCAGGTAAAATTGAGTCTAAAAAGACGGTTATCGTTGAGGGAAATAAGATTCTAAAAGTAATCGATGGTTACGTAATTCCGAAAAACAAAAACATTACGGTTGTCGACTTAAAAGATAAGGTGGTCATGCCGGGATTGATTGATTTTCATGTGCACATCGAACATGAATACGATAAAAAAACACAGTTAAAGAAGTACATTCTTGATGAAGCGGATATCGCTTTCAATGCTGCTAAGTTTGCCAAAATCACCCTACAAAATGGATTTACGACAGTTCGAGATTTAGGAGGAACTGGAGTGAATATTTCATTGAGAAAGGCCATTGATGCAGGAACAATTGAAGGACCTCGTGTATTTACTGCAGGAAAATCCATTGCGACAACAGGTGGGCACGCAGATCCAACCAACGGGAGTGCACGTCATTTAATTGGGAACCCTGGTCCAAAAGAAGGAGTAGTGAATTCTGTTGAAGACGCTAAAAAGGCGGTGCGTCAACGTTATAAAAATGGAGCAGATTGTATCAAGATTACGGCCACTGGAGGTGTGCTAAGTGTGGCAAAATCAGGTGATAATCCTCAATTTACTATTGAAGAGGTGAAAGCTATTTGTGAAACCGCTAGAGATTATGGAATGCACGTTGCTGCCCATGCTCATGGTGATGTTGGAATGCAAAGAGCTGTTTTAGGGGGTGTTAAAACCATTGAACACGGAACCTATATGAGCGATGAAACCATGGAGATTATGAAAAAAAATGACGCCTATTTAGTTCCAACGATTACGGCCGGAAAAGAAGTGGCAGAGAAGGCTAAAGTGAAGGGATTCTACCCAGATATTGTTGTGCCAAAAGCTTTAGCTGTTGGGCCACAAATCCAAGGAACATTTGCTCGAGCTTATAAAAAAGGTGTTGGAATTGCCTTCGGAACAGATGCTGGTGTTTTTCCTCACGGAAATAATGGAAAAGAATTCAAATATATGGTAGAGGCTGGTATGCCTGCAATGGAAACCATTCAATCGGCAACGATTACGAATGCCAAGTTGTTAAAAATGGAGAACGAACTGGGTCAGATTAAAGGAGGGTTTTTGGCTGATATTATTGCGGTAAACGAAGATCCTACTAAGAAGATCGAGACCATGGAAAAGGTTGTTTTTGTTATGAAAAATGGCGTGATTTACAAGAATTAATTAAACAATATATGCTGATATGCTCCAATGTCTGGGGCAGAAGACCGATCAACGCCTAGTAAGTCTAATACTACCGAACTTGCTGTTGCTTTATTAATAGCGTCTGAGTTTTGGCCAATAATAAAATCCTGAAGAACTGTGTCTCTAAAATTAGGATTCCCGTTTAAAATAATATTTTGATAATTCGGATTGGTGAAATCCAATTCAGTGTTGTTTTCAAAAGCATTGGTCACATCTTCAAATTGAATCATTGAATTGGTTATAGAATAATTGAATAATGCGCCATCAACCTTATCTAAAACAAATTCAATATTGTTGTTCCCAGAGATGATACAATTGGTGAAATCTGCCCGAATTAAATCTCTTTTAGCAATAACTTCTTGATTATTGCTATCAATAAAAGTAAAGAAATTATTGACGAGCACTGTCGGTAATTGTCGGATTCCATTGTTCCAGTAATTGGCAAACGTAGAATGAATGAAGCCGTAATTTCCACCTACAGTTCCTGCAAAAGATGCTTGGCCCGCCGAACCAATCACTATATTTTCTCCTTCGATGTGTGCCTCTCGGGCTAAAATTCCGAAGTTGGAATGGTTATAGATTTCTGTGTTTTTTAGTTCTAGAGTAGGTTTATTATTTGTTCCCAGACTATCGACTAAAATTCCAATCAGTCCATTTTTAATTTGCGCATGTTCAATGCGATTTTCTTTACTTCCTTTTCGTAACCAAATGGTACCCCACTGACCAGGAATACGACTGAATGAATTTTCCAATCGATCCCCTTCAAAAACTACTTTTTCGTTCACGGTTCCGTTTACTTCTAAGGTTCCGTTGGTGTCTACAATTAATCCTGAATTGTCATGAAAATAGACTTTGGTCCCCGCATCAATTTGTAATTTTTTATTGGCAGGAATGGCTGCATATCCATAAATTACATAAGGCTTCTGATTGGTAAATTGTAATTCAGCATCCGTTAAAAATCGACCTTTAATGGTGGTCGGATCGCCATCCAAAGAAAGACTGTCAATCTTCATGGTAATCGGATCCTTACCTGGATAAATAAAATGAGCATCCTGAACTAAAGTGACTAAATCAACATCCTGCTGTTTTTCTCCATTATCGAATAAAATTCTATCCGTATATAAGGGATTAGAAATGGTATTCACATCAACAGTCGTTTCAATGAATATAAAAATACTGTCCCTTGCGAGAATATCGATGTCTGCGAATGACTTACCAGGAATTCCATCAACATTTAATCTGTAATTTGATGTCACTCCATTTTCCAATTGAATCGATGGAATGGTTATGGTTTTACTGTTTCGGTTATACACTTTCAAGGTGTATGTTGATGATCCAATATTGGTGAAAATCGTATCTAAAAAAACGGTGTCTTTTGAGAATTCTAAATTTCCGAAGTTGGGTATAGTAGTAAAATCTTTTCGACAAGAACTCACAGCGATGAGTACTATTAAAATTAGAAAGGTGAAAAGATTTCGCATTGCGGTTTTTTGTAAAAATAGAACTTTTTACGAATTGATTTATTGTTTTTTAATCAATTCAATTTCGAAAAGTGTGTTCCAGTTTTTACCAGTGACAAATAGGCGATTATTTTCTTTGTCGTAAGCGATTCCATTAAGCACTTCATCTTCCGGAACTAACTTCTGAGTTTTGTCAACCTCCTTTTTGAGCCCTGTCAAATTAGCTACTCCTGTTACCATACCTGTATTCACATCAATGATAACCACCGCATTTTGCTGATATTTATTCGCATACAATTGGTCTCCGATTAATTCCAGTTCATTCAAATCGTTTAAACCATATTTATTGGTATATACCTGGATGAATCGTTTTTCTTTTTGGGTTGTTGGATCTAAGAACCAAACTTTTGATGTTCCATCAGATTTTATCAATTCGGAGTTATTATGTGTTAATCCCCATCCTTCTTTGCTTTGATTGTAATTGAATTCTTTTAATTTTTTGAAGGACTTCAAATCAAAAATAAAACCTTTTTTAGCCTGCCATGTCAGCCAAAAGATAGTATCATTATATATGGTCATTCCTTCTCCGAAATAGTCTTTCGCTAAGTCATATTGCTGAAGAATCCTCCCGGTTTTAATATCAACTTTTCGCAAAGACGATTGTCCTCTTCTCCCTGTCGTTTCATAAAGGTATCCTTTGTAGTATTCCAAACCTTGTGTATACGCTTTGGTATCGTGCGGATAGGTATTTATAATTTTATAGGTATATACTGATGGGGCCCGATTGGCCAAAATTTCAAATGACCAATTTAATGTTTTGGCTTTCCCCGGATAAAAGCTTACCGCAGATAATGCATGTTTTCCAATTCCGACCGATTTGGAATCCAATTGAACTGTTGTTCCTTCGGATGTAATTTCTGTTCCGTTGATGTAAAAAGATACACTATCAATAGATTGATCATTTTCCTCTTTCACTTCAAATTGTAAACTTTCACCATAGGAGATTTTTTTTGGTCCGTCAATCTTCAGTTTGTAGGCGGTTTCACAGCCAGATAAAATCAATAGAATCAGTGCAAAAAAATAAAAGCGGAAGGAAGTCATTTATCTAAATTTTAAGCAAATAAAAACAATAATTTATTGTAAATAAATAAAATTAGGTTAAATTTGCACCCTCAAAATGGATACGCTATTGCTATTTTGATTTCTGTAAAGCCTTACCAACTTTACAAACACATTAAAATTTAAAAAGTTAATATCATGAAAAAAGGTATACATCCAGAAAATTATAGATTAGTCGCTTTTAAAGATATGTCTAACGGCGATGTTTTTTTAACGCGTTCTACTGCTGAAACAAAAGAAACAATAGATGTTGACGGTGTTGAGTATCCCGTGGTAAAATTAGAAATTTCTAGAACTTCACATCCTTTCTACACAGGTAAGTCTAAGTTAGTAGATACTGCAGGACGTATTGATAAGTTCAAAAACAAATACGCAAAATTCAAGAAATAATTTTGTGATCAGAACTAAAAAAAGCCAGTCAATTCGACTTGCTTTTTTATTCTATATACCTTGCGTTTACGCTTCAATATAATCTTCAATCGGATTACAAGAACAAACCAAATTACGGTCTCCATAAGCTTCGTCAACTCTGCGCACTGTAGGCCAGAATTTGTTTTCGCTTACAAAGGCTAGCGGGTAAGCGGCTTCTTGTCTTGAATATGGAAAATCCCATTCATCATCCGTAAGCATTGCTAGGGTGTGAGGAGCATTCTTAAGAACATTGTTTGGTTCTTCTTTTTTAGCGAATGCAATCTCCTTGCGAATTTCAATCATCGCATCACAGAAACGATCTAGTTCAGCTCTGTTTTCAGACTCAGTTGGCTCAATCATCATTGTTCCACCTACCGGAAAAGAAACCGTAGGAGCGTGGAATCCGTAATCCATTAATCGTTTTGCAATGTCTACAACTTCGATTCCATTCTCTTTAAAGGCTCGACAATCGATAATCATTTCATGTGCTGCTCTTCCCATTTCACCTGTGTAAAGTGTTTGGTAATGACCATCTAAACGATCTTTGATATAATTGGCATTTAAAATGGCAACCTCTGTTGATTTGGTTAAACCGTCAGCACCTAACATACAGATATATCCGTAAGAAATCAAACATGCTAATGCGCTGCCCCAAGGAGCTGCAGATATTGCAGTAATCGCTTGATCACCTCCAGTAGCTACTAAAGGATTCGATGGTAAAAATGGAACGAGCTGTGAGGCGACACAAATAGGTCCAACTCCAGGTCCACCACCACCATGCGGAATCGCAAAGGTTTTATGTAAGTTCAAGTGACA
>Ga0213864_10000080_pt1 | contig 38929 bp, 25 predicted proteins | sample PICome_5_FD_160078 | JGI IMG/M metagenome (GOLD analysis project Ga0213864, IMG submission 160078) | Coastal seawater microbial communities near Pivers Island, North Carolina, United States - PICO247 | ecosystem: Environmental > Aquatic > Marine > Coastal | place: USA: North Carolina... | reverse complement strand
TATAATCTTTATCATAAATTTGATATAATTTTTCAACACTTTCAATATCAATAGTAATAATAACTTCACTAGTTTGTAATGCACATAATGGAATTGCAAGAGATGGATTTTTTGAAAAATAAAATTGTAAAGGAATTGATATTAATTTAGATTTTATAGATGGTGTATTAGATGTTTCTTTATTTGAAGATGGATAATAAGCATATTCAATTTGATTATTTTTTTTAATAACAATTTGTGAGTTAGCTAATCGTGGATTTAAATAATCAGAAGTATTTCCAGTAATTTGATTATACTTATGTAATTTAGAAGGTGATAATGTTAATTCATTCCATATTAACATCCATTCACCATAAATAGGATTTAAAGATCTTCCTAAACTACCTACAAATATATCTGCTTGTTTAATTAATAAAGTTCCAAAATTTTCAATCCAACGAAATCTTAAATCATCATTACTATATATATCTGGCATACTTAAAACTAAACATGTATTTGTCAATAAATCACCATGTCTTGGTATTTTAATTGTACATCTATGTGTATTTTTAGATAATTCTGGTGATTTACCATCAAAATTTAATTTTAAATTATCTAATGCAAATCTTGTATGTCTTTTATATACATATTTAAAATAACTTAATTGTGGTGTTAATGATAAATATTGATCAACTTGTCCAATTGCAACTAATTGTATTAATGGAGATGCGGGCATTATCTATTATTGTATATTATTATCTATTTATATTATAATTGTATTGGATTATTTTGATTAGTTTTTTCTAATTCAGCTTGTTTAATACTCAAAGAATCAAATTGAGTTTCACTTGGAATCAATGCTGGAGTTTTCTTACATCCTTCTTTAAATAAACTTATAATATCTTTATCTTCTAATGTATAATTAAAATATGTTAAATCTGAAATTGCTATTTTAGAACATTCAGTTGTTATAGCAGGACTAGTAGTATCTTTAGTTTCTGGATTTAAATATAAATTTCCTTTATTACTTCTAATAGCAGTTGATTTAGAATCTTCACTATTATAAATAGCTTCACCATGTTTAGTTAAATATTTATAACCATTTAAATATAACTTAATAATTGATTTATTTTTGAATAAAATATCATCTGAAGGATTTGTTTCAGATACAACAATTGTTATCATATTCCATTTATTATGTAAATCTGTTCTATCTTTTAAATTTTTAATACCAAATAAATTTTCATTTGGTTTTGTTTTACATTGTTGGTCACTATCATTCGCACCTTCATGAACAACTTCTGGATGTTCAATACTATTAATTTCAACTACAATTTCATCAATTTTTCTATTAGGTGTATTGCCGTCTAGTTTTAATCGAACTAAAGGATTTTTTACTAAAAACCATTTGCTATCAAGAGCATTTCCTGTAGTACCATTTATTGGATCAATATTATCAGTATTACATGTAAATTTACTAGTATATTTAATTCTTTTTTCACTTCCACGTGTAAAAAGAACTAAATCATTTGTTTTAGTACAAGTGGAATCTTCTGGCATAAATAACCAAAAGTTATATGTATATACTGCACCACCATTTTGATTTATTGAAGGTGATAAATCTATATATGTTCCAGATAATTTATCATTAGTATTGTATATAACTTTTCCTTTTTCATAAGAATAAAGTCCATCTAATATTTTAGTTTTCTTTTTGATAATTTTAGGTTTAACAATATCTAAAATAAGTTCTTGAACATTTTTATTATATATACCATAAGCTAATGCGCCCATTAAAATTACTAAAATAATAGCAATAATAACTTGAATTAATATATATAACATTATACTCTATTTAATTTAAGAAATGAGATAAAAAATGTTTAAAAACTATTTAATCGGATAATTTATATACAGGTGTTCTTACACCATAACCTAAAGAAGCTAATAATCCATCAATAGGACCTTCGCTGTAGCTGTTATAAATATCTTTGCTATTTAAATCATAATTATGTATGGTAACTTTACTAACTAAACCATTAAATCCATTTTTATCACCACCAACTAATAATGATCCAGATTTATCTAAATCAACATTTGTATTCCACTCACTAGAGTCAGCCGTTAATTCTTCATCACCATCATTAGTAACAGATTTAACAATTTCAGAATCCATATATAATGTAACTGTTGTTCCAGAATAATTATCATTGACAACAATACCAATATGAACCCATCTTTGTAAAGGTAAATAATCAAATTTAATTTTATATTTTTGATGAGTGGAATTATTCAACTGGTTATCTGTATCTTTTTCTTTAGAAAATGAAATATTTAATTTATTACTTACTGAATCAATATAAACAATTGGTGAATTTTCATTAGCTTTTTTATCACCAATAGACCATACATGTCTAATATCACCAGATGAATTATTTAAATCATTAACATAAATCCAAAAAGTATATGTTCTTCTAGAACCATTACCACTTGATGGGACATCTGCAGGTAATAAAGATGTTATATATCCTTTAACAGGGAATTTAGTTTTTTCAACAACTAAAGATTTCTTATTAAAAACAGATTTAGATATAAAATAATATATAAGAACAACACATATAATTGCTACAATAATTATTGCAATTAAACCATATAAAACATTAGGATTACTTAATATTTTAGTAGTGTTTGTAATAGCAGAAGATAATTCTTCTTTAACTTTATTTGTAGTATTAGATGCAACATTCGTCATAGCATCAGTTGCTTTTTTAGTAACATCATTCACTTTATTGACAGCTTCATCACTTGAAGGTAATATATTGGTAGTTGCTTTTGGCACTTCAGCTTTTTCAGCCATTGCTATATATCTTTATTATATCATAATAGATATTTTCTTTTCTCTTTTTCTAATATATCTTTATAATTTTTTAAATATATTTCAAGTGAATTCAATTCTATCATAAATTCTCTATATTTATGTATTACTTTACGATTAATGTTTTTATTACTTTTTAATTCAATTTTTTCATCAATAAATATTTTAGATTTTTTTTTAATATTATCTGGTATATCATCAACTGATAAAATTTTAATTATAATAGGAATTACAGATTTTTTATTTTTATTTATTAAAATTTCCTCAATTAAATTCCAAAATCCTTTATCATTAAGAACTACAAAACTAACTATAATAATTTTTTTGGTTTTATATGATAAAATATTTTCAAGTATAGAAGTTCTAGAAGCGGAAATAATGGAGGGTTGTAATTCATTAATATTATCAACATATAAAAATTCATAGTTAAATAATGTTGTTTCATTAAAATCAATATCAATAAACATACAACATTCAAAATCTGTAATATCTTTAGTTTTATACAATTGATCTATGTAATTTTCCATATAGCAAGTATCGTTATATATATAAATAATACTAATATAGGTGTTATATAATATATTGAGAATAATGACTTACCTTCATCAATATATCCAATACCTTTTAAATACCCATTATCATCAAACATCATTGATGGTTTAATTAAATATATTAGTGATAATATAATTAAATATAATAATATCACAATTAATATTCTAACAATTGAATTCATTTTATTTTAATATAAAGAAATGATATATGCATTATTTATTATAATTATTTTAATTATTTTATATTTTATATTTATAAAAAAAGAACATTATGAAAATGATAATAAATATTATTTTTTTTATATTTCAAAAAATCAATTACAAGGTAATTGTACACATTCGTTGAATGATAAAAAAATAGGATATATATCAGATATTGATAAAAAATTCATAAGATCAATAGAAAATGGATACCGTATAAAAGCAAGAGAATTAATAAAATTAAATCCAATTGTTCCAAGTTTTAATAGTGTTGATTTTGCTGTAATTTCAATAAAAAATGATATAGATACAACATTGTTTAAAGCGATATCTGACAAGAATTTATTTATTTATACATTTGATACTATTGAATTAAAACGTATAAATTTATTTATGGACTCTGAAATAAAATTTAATAAAATAAATTTGAAAAAGTTTTGGAAATTTAATAATAATTTAATTATTAAATATAATCATAGTGTAGATGTTCCAGTTGTAGAAAATAATAAAGCTGATGTTTCAGTTGTAGAAAATAATAAAGCAGATGTTCAAATTGTAAAAAATAAAGAAGAATTTATAACTAGATTAAAAAGAGATCCAGAAATTGAAGATCCAGAATATCATTGTTATGGTAATGATAAATTATTAAATAAAAAATTATGTAATGCAGAATTAGATCCATTTGGTAATAAAAAGAAAAAATTTTCAATATGGGATAGACCATGTAAAAAAGATGAGGAATGTGATTTTTATGGAAAAAACAAAAAATATCAAATAGATGGTGGAAAATGTATAAATAAATATTGTGAATTACCAATTGGTGTCCGTAGGTTATCATATAGAAAATATGATGATAAGGGTATAAATGCACCATTTTGTCATGGAAATGAAAAAAAAGAATGTAATGATAAATATAAAGATTATATTTTTTAATTATAAATATGGAGTTATCAATAAAATTAGTAATAATTGTTATTATAATATTTCTTTATTTTGTAACTATGAAAGGTTGTATTGATAAATTTGTTCCACATAATAAATTTCATAGTTCCACTAATAAAAGTTCAGCCTTAAAAGATCGTCATAAAATTGATAGTATTGATATTGATTTAAATAAAGATGATGATAATAGTGCATATTATTATGAATTTTCAAATGAAAAATATTTAGAAATCTTAATTGATATGTTTAAGCCACATAGTACTGAAAAATATATTTTATTAAGAAATAAAGAATGGGAATTTTATATTGATGATAAAATTACCGGAATATACAATAAAGCTTATCAATATATATCAAATAAAATTGCACAAAATACACCAGATGTTCAGATCGTTCATGATCTTTTAAATAAATATAAAATAGATATTGAAAATAATCAATATATATTAGATATAGATATGATATTATATAGAAATTATAAAATGAATGGAAAACATGTAAATTTTCTTGTATATGTAGATAATGTTAAAGAAATAATGTTAAATATAGAAATAAAAGGTGTTGTTGGTGAAGATAAAATAGGATTACATCCAACAGAAGCATATAATATAACTATGGATAATAATAAACATCAAGAATATGAAGAAATTAAAGTTATGGAAGATTTATAATGGTACATCATTTTCATCATCACCTTTATATATTATATTATCATTATCATCATCATTATTAATTTCATTTTCTTTAATATTATTAACATATTGTTCATAAGAATCAATAATTTTATTATTTTTTAATTGTTTAGCTAATTCTTTATCTTCTTTAGTTAAAAGTTCCATTGCCTCAATAGCTTTAACTTTTAAATCTTCACGATAATTATTAATCATTTTATTATATTCATCACGAGTAGGAACTAATTTTTTTTCTAGATTTTTTAAATTATTATATAATAAATTTGCATTTTCTGAATTTTTAAAATAATTAAGTGTTATATATTTTGCTGCAAAATATATATACAAATTATTTTTATTTTTGGATATTGTTAAATCTTCAATACATATATTTTCAATTTTATCAATTGAAATATTTAATAATTCAATATCATTTTTATCATATTGTTGTTGATTATCAATATGATTATTAGTTAAACCAGCAGATATTAATATTTTTAAATTATATATACTTTTACATTTAGTTAAAATAAAATTTTCTAAAGAAAAATTACCAGATACTGTTTTATAAGTATTAAAAGTAGTAATAGAATTTTTCACATAATCTTTTAATAAACTATCTTTAGTTATTATATTAATTTCATCTTGATTTATTAATTGATTTTCATCTATTAAATATTTTTTAATATCAATATTAAATTGATTATTTTCATCTATAATTATATTATGTGAATAACTATTAATTTTTTTATATTCAATATTATCTGGAATATATTTTATGGAATTCCACTTTGTATTAGTAACTATTTGGTTATTTTCATCAATATATGTTTGTATTGGTGCTAAATATTTATCATCAGATTTATTTTTAATATCATTAAATGCTTCATATTTTTCATTTAATAATTGAGGACAACAACCTAAAATATTTTTATTGATACGCTTAAGTTTTTTAGGAACAATATATTTTAAAGCTTGAACATAATTTTGATGTATTGGATGTTTATTAATATTATCTAAAAGTGATTTATAAAAATTAGTATCTTTATTAATAATAAATGATTCTTTTTTATCATTATATGTTGTTTTTAATTCTTTAATAAAATTTTGGAATAATTTTTGATTTTTATATAATTTACTAATATTTTTAAGTATATCATTTTCAGAAATTCTATTATCAGTAATATTTTTAAAACAACAAATAATATAAGAATAAACAGATGGTTTATCTTTAAAAATTAATTTATTATCAACCGTAAATTCTAATGGTTCATAATATGGATTCCATGATTCACTACAACTTTCATTTAAATTAATAACTAAATCCTCACTATATGCTCTTTTTTGAATTTCATAATAAATATAAAATATTACAATACTCATTTTTTCTAAATCTGTAGTATTATCTAATAATATATCTATAACTTTTCTATCAATATATTCTTCTGGAATGCCAATTTCTTGAATTAAATCTTTTTCAAAATTATTATTTTGTAAATTGTTACTTGGAACAATTAAAACATTATCATTATCAAAAAATATATTTTCTTTATTATCAAATTCTTCATTATCAATGATTTCTATTAATTCTATTGGGAATTCATACATATCACTAAATACATTATCAACATAATTATAATCATTATTTTTAACTGTAAAATCTACAACATCAGATTTATTTTTATTTAATTCTAATAAAATGTTTAATATTAAATCTATTTCTTTAAATTTTAAATAATCTTTAATATTATTATATACATCATCAACTTCTAATAAACCATTACTAATATTAGTTTCTAATTCTATAACATTGTTAAATAATAGTTTATCATTTAAATTAGTTTTTTTAATTGTATATTCATTTAATAAATTTCTAATTTCATCTTCTTGAAGTTCATCGAGAGATGAATTATAATAATATTTAGATATATCATCTTGCCATTTTTCATATTTAGTTTCCAAAATTTTATTAGATTTTTTTATAGTTGGTTTTTTATCATTTAATTTAGGAATTAAATTATATTCATTATCAGTCATATGAAATATATTTTTTCCATATCTAATCATTATATCATTAATATAATCAAAATCATTATCTTCAAATTTTAATAAAATATCTTTATCATTATATTCTTTAATTTTATTAATTTTTGAATATAAACTTTCATTAATATTAGTTTTCATTATTTCATCAATTCTATCAATATTATCTTCTGATATTCCATCTTCTTTGATAATTTTTAATTTTCTTTGATTTAATTGAATATTAAAAATATCATTTTTAATTAAATTATTATTATCAAAAAGATCTAATGGATTATTAAATGTAGAATTTAAGATATCAATAAAATTTAGATATGAATTTTTATACATTTCTTTATAAAATTCAGGTGTAACTTGTTTGTAAGATATTTCATTTTGTAATATATATAATTTTTCTAAACCAGTATTTTTATTTTCTAAAAAAGTAAAATAGTCATCAACCAAATCTTTACTTTTATAATAATTATCAAAAAAATCATTAAATATATTAGTTAAAGTTTCTTTATTAAATATATTAATAGCATTTTCTAAATTTGGAATATACTTAATTAATATTTCATGAACATCTTCATCAATTGATTCAAAATTAATATCTTCTAATGATTCATCAATTTCAATACTTTGTGATTTTTTAGATTCTTCAGATTGTTTAGATTCTTCAGATTCTTCAGATTCTTCAGATTTTTCAGATTCTTCAGATTGTTCAGATTGTTCAGATTGTTCAGATTCTTCAGATTGTTCAGATTCTTCAGATTCTTTAGATTGTTCAGATTGTTCAGATTGTTCAGAATCTTCAGATTTTATTTCTTCAGAATCTGAAGACTGTATTAATTTATTAGATTTAATCATTTACTTTATTATTTGTAAAAAAAGTTTCTAAGTTTTTCTGGATAACTTGTAATTGTTCATTAATAATTTTATTACAAACAATTTTCATAAAATCCTTAAATAGATTAATATCAGAAGTATTTTCAATAGTAAGTCTAATATTTAATTTTTTTTCTAAAGGATGTTTTACAACATAACCTACATAAGAACAATAAGATTCTTCAAAAATTTTAGTTTTAGTTAAAACATAAGTATCAAATATGTAAGATTGAACTAAATTACCAATAGTATCATTTTCATCTGGAATAATGTAATCATATGTATTTTCATTATTTTTATATTGTTGTAATGTAACTTTATCATTCAAAATACTAATTTTTTGAATTAATATAGAGATAGCTTTATTTAATAAATAATGATGTGAAAATGAATTATTGATAATTTCAAATTTAAATACAAATTCATTTTCAATATAATTTCTTTCTTTTTCTAAAATATCTGTAATATCTTTATTATCCATTGGTTTATTATAGACAGTTAAACCAGAAACAATAGAAAATGATGCATTTTTTCTTCCGGTTTCTTTAACTGCATATGCATCTAATGTAATTTTTTCATTTTTACGTAATTTTGTTATTAAAATATATTCATTACTAATTTTATTTTTTGAGAAAAAGTTTTTAATAACTTTTTCATCTTTTTTAACAATTAAATGTTCAGTTGTAATTAATTTCATATTATCATTTTCATTACAACTAACATCTAATGTAATTTCTAATTTATTAATATTTGGATCAAAATTATCATTATAACTTTCATCAATATTTAAAGGTATTAAAGCAATACGATTAGAAATAATTTCATTATTTAATACAGATGTATTTTCCACAATATTAATTGAAGTATCAATACCAGAACCATTAAACCCTAATATTGGAATATCCATAAGTAATACTCTTCTTATAGCATTTAATATAGATAAATCAATATCTTTGGTTTCAAAACTAATTTGATTTGTAAGAGGGTCTAATAAATAATTATAAAACATTATGAAGCTTATTCTTTAATTAATAATCATTTTTTATATATTTTTTAATTAAAATGAGTTACATTAATGAAATTAATATTCAAAAATTTGTTCGTATTAAAGAACAATTAAGAATAATTAATGACAATAATGGTCCAGCATTAATAATAAATCAAACAGGAACTGAAAATATTTTAGATATTCAACAGAATTCCAATACTGTATTTTATATTGAAAATGAAGGTAATGTAGGTATTGGAACAAATAATCCATCTTCAAAATTAGATGTAAATGGTATAATAAAAGGTGATGGTTCTCAAATTACTAATTTAAATTATAATAATATTACAAATCAACCAGCACTTGATAATGTAAGTGATTCAAATTTTGATAATAAATTTAGTTATAAATCAACAAATGATTTAATAGAAGGTATAAATTTATATTATACAGAAGAAAGAGTTAATCAGAATATATTAAGTAAAAATTTAATTTCATTAAATGAAGAAAATTTAAATAGTAATCAATTAGTATATTATGATGGTGAATCCTGGTATAATTTAAAGATAGATTCAAGAAGTTTGGAAATAACAACAGATAGAGTATTACGAGTGATTGGTGGAACATCATCTGGAAATTTAAATCAAGTAGTATATGAGAATGAAACAACAACAACAGTAACATCAAATATAGAAAAACCAATTGTGTTAGAAACATATTTAAGTGAAGAACGAATGTATCCGCCCACACGAAACTTTACAAGTGCTTCACATACTATATCAGGACAAGCATATGGTAATGGAACATATGTAGTTTCTGAATCCACAATCAAAGATAGTAGTAGAGTAGGATATTCCGCTTTTAGTGGATTAAATTCACCCGGTGTTCATTACAAAGAAGGTGAATATTCGTCTGGAACTTATAGTGGAACAAATTACATAGTATCTGGTTATAATGGGGAATGGTTAAAAATAAAATTACCAGTTTATATCAATTTAACTAAATTTGCGTTAAAACAAAGAACATCAAACTCTTTTGGACCCCAAAGAGCGCCAGGAGATTTCAAGATATATGGAAGCAATGATGATAGTAATTGGACTATTTTGGTAAGTGATGTAATAGCAATAGCAGATTATAATGCTAGTGGTGTATATGAATCATCTGTATCTACAACTGGCGAATATCAATACTTAGTATTAGTTGTTAATAAATTATCGGGAGTAGGTTCTGGTCTTAGTGGTTTAGATACTTTAAATTTTGACGAATGGTATATATATGGTAAGGAGAATTTCACCACTGCTGATGGTTTAATAGCCTATTATAAATTTGATGGTGATTTAACTGATAGTAGTGGTAATAATAATAATCTTTTATTATCTGGTGTTAATGACCCAATATTTGTTGATAATAAATATTTACAATTTCAAGATAATATTAATACAAACATACTGACTAATAATGTTAGACATGGAACAGTAAAAATACCTTCTATTGATTTAGTTAATAAAGAATTTACAGTTTCTATATGGTTTAAAAAAATAGGAACACTTATTCAAAGTGGAATTCTTATTTTGGGAGAAGATGAAAGAGTTAGTAATACTGGTCATTTTGAAATTTATACTAAACCAAATGAAATTAAAGCAAATTATAGAACAAATAGTAGCGAAGTAGTATGGGATGCTATTGTAATAAATCCAGTTTTAAATCAATGGCACAATATTGTTTTAGTAGTTTCTAATACAAGTATAATAGGATATTTAGACAATGTTTTAGTTAAAACAACATCAATTAGTAATAAATTACCAGATGGTATATATGATACAAATTATTTAGGTTGTATGAATAATGCTACTTCTATATCAACTTCCGATAAATATTTATTGGACGACATCCGCATATACGACAGAGCATTATTAGCTACTGAAGTAGAAAAATTATATTTAGAAGGAAGCGATAGAGGTTTAATAGCACATTATAAGTTTGATGACAGTACGAATATAGGATTAGATAGTAGTGTTGGAGGCATAGGCGATGCTACACCATCAGATAGTTCTGTGACAGCAACAACCGCACAAAAAACAATAGGAGTTAGTGGAGCAGTAATAGCACAAGAAAGATTAGATTTACCTAATATAACTTTTGGGTCATCTAATACTATATCCTTTTGGATTAAACTGGATATGACACCAGTGTCTGATACTGCCTATAACAAGATTTTAGATTTGGAGAATTCTTCAGGTCATAGAATATCACTTGCTCGTAATGGAACTTCCACTACAAGTTGGATGTTGCGTTTTTTCTCTGCAGCAGGTTCATCAAATCAGCACACGGTCAGTAATGTATTAGAGAACAATGTTTGGTATCATATTGTTATAAGTTGGAACACGACTAATGTAAATATGTATTTTAATAATGTTTTGAAACTAAATAATCTGTCATCATCACATTTCCGTTATTCATCTGCATATACTAATAATACCATAGGCAGAACTACATCAGACCAAATCAACGGATATTTAGACGACTTCCGCATATACGACAGAGCATTATCAGCAGCGGAAGTTGAAAAATTGTATAATGCACAATATATTCAAAAAGGTCTAATAACAGATTCAACAGATGAAATAATTTATTTTAAATATAATGAAAATAATGATAATGGTTCTGGTCAAACAGAATATACTATAAACTTCCCCGAAGATACTGAATGTGATATATTAATAGTTGGAGGTGGGGGAGGTGGTGGTAGTGCAGAAAGTGGTAGTTCAACATCTGGTTCGGGTGGTGGTGCTGGTGGTTTAATTTTTTTAGAAAATCAAACAGTTACAACTGGGACATATACAATTAAAGTAGGTAATGGTGCATCTGCAATTGTAGATAGTAATACACGTGGAAATAATGGATATAATTCATCATTTTCTTATTTACAAACAGAAGCAATAGGTGGTGGTGGAGGTGGAACAAGAGATACTGGTAATAATCCGGATATATATACTGGTTCAAATGGTGGTTCTGGTGGTGGTTCTGCATCAACATTAGTAATTGGTGGTTTAGGAACAGTAAGTGATATTATAAAATATGATGGAACTGTTTTAATATCTAATTATAGACAAGGATATAATGGTGGTGATAATACTGGTAATAATGAACCATATTCTGGTGGTGGAGGAGGTGCTGATGAAGTTGGAAAAAATTCAGATGATGGTGTAGAAGATAGTAATGGGGGTAATGGTAAATCAAGTGTAAATAATATCGATTTTAAAACATATTTTAATATACCAACTAATATAGGAGAACATCATACTGATGGTAAAGTTTATTTTGCAGGTGGTGGTGGTGCAGGTGAAAGAAGTGGTAATACACAAATAGGTGGTTTAGGTGGTGGTGGTGATGGATTATCATCTAGTGGTTCTCAAAATGGTTTAGCAAATACTGGTGGTGGTGGAGCTGGTGGAAAATCAGATAGAAGTGTAGCTTGTGGTGCTGGTGGTTCAGGTATAGTAATAATAAGATATGCTACTACAAAAGAATCTACAGTAACTACAACAGGTGCAAGTAATCCTATATTATCTTCACTTTCAAGTTTAACACCAGAAACAAATTCATTGTTATATTTTAATACATCAAATACTGTAAATTATTTAGATGTAGATACAAATAGCTTACAAATAACTGGTGATTATAAATTAAAAGTAGTTGATAATAAATATTTGGAAATAACAGATGGTATAAATAGTTTATCAGAAAATGAATTAGAATTATCAAAACATTTAATACCAGAATCAAATGCTATATATGATATTGGTTCAATTGAGAAAAAAATTAGACATATGTTTATTTCAGACAATTCATTATGGGTGGGTGATGATAATAAGATATCATTAAAAGATGGGAAGTTGAGAATAAAAAAGAGAAAAAAAACAGTTATACCATCAAGATTAAAACAGTTGGATCCAACAATTAATGAAACTAAAATTTTAAGTTCATTAAATAAAGAAAATCTAAAAGATTTGAATTTAAAAGACTGGAATACTTATTTAAGAAATAATCATCAACAAGAAAACTTACTTGCAACAGATTTATTTGAAAATGACGATGATTATGAATTAGATGCTGCAACAGATGCATGGTTAGCATCAACAAGTAATAATATTATAATTGATGATAGTTATAGTAATATTGGTATTGGTAAATTATATCCAACAAAAAAATTAGATGTAAATGGTGATATTAATATGTCTGGCTCAATTTATTTAAATGATGAATTAATATCAACAACGAATATTAATGAAGGAATAAATAAATATTATAGTGAAGAAAGAGTTGATTCCAATATTGCAAGTAAAAAATTAATATCATTTAATTCAACAGCAACAGATAAAGATATTTTGTATTATAGAAATGGAAATTGGAATGGATTAAAATTAGATGAAACAACTTTAGAAATAACAACTGATAATAAACTAAAAGTAATTGGTGGAACATCATCTGGTGGTGGTGGTGGAACACAAATTTTAATACAAAATGAAAGTGATACTATAACATCAAACTTAGAAAAACCAATAATAAATAGTAATAGTAATCTTGTAACAGATGGTTTAATAGCTCATTATAAATTTGATGATGATTTAACTAATAGTGTCAGTGGTAGTAGCATAGGAACATTAACAAGCACTAATACATCTGCTTCATTTATTAATACAACAGGTAATTATGTATTTGGTAAATCGGCACTGGTTAATAACACAACTCTAACTATTCCAAGTTTTCATTTCAGTGATTTAATAGCGGGGACAAGCAAAAGTTTTACTATATCATTTTGGTTCAAAGCAAATAGCATTTCTGGAACTTGGAATATCTTATTTGATATATCTCAATACTCTGGAACTGATAAAGGTGGTATTAGAGTTTATCTTAAAAGCACCGACCAAAAAATACACGCCTATTATTACAATTCAGATGCATCTGTGGATATTATAACAAGTTTGAATGGTAATTTCACAGATGATAAATGGCGTTTATTAACTTTTGTTTATACATATACTTCACATTCATCAAATGTATATACTTTTGATTTTAGTTTGTATGAGAATGGAGTTCTTAATAGTGGTTTTAATAATCAGATCATCAAATCAGATAATAGTAATGGTTTCCAAATAGGAGATGGTAATCCAGATGGTTCATATCCTAATGAAGGATATTATGACGATTTCCGCATATACGACAGGGCATTATCAGCGGCGGAAGTTGAAAAATTGTATAATGCACAATATATTCAAAAAAGTATAATAACAGATTCAACAGATGAAGTAATATCTTTTAAATATAATGATAATACAGAATTAAGATTTTTCTTTAGAATAGATGAAAGTCCTTATAGTTGGCAAGAAGCATATGATGAAGCAATTGCAAATGGAGGAAGATTACCAACAGCACAGGAAATGAAAGATTATTTAACATTAAATGGAACACCATTAAATGCAACTGGTAGTAAATGGATAGCGTGTATTAATACTAATGTATTTCAAACACATGGACATAATAAAGATTATATACAAGTTGTTGATGGTCATACAAGTTATAAAACAACACATTATGAGTATAATTCAAGCCAAAATCCAGAAGATTTACCGAGTATTTGGGGAACAACAACTGTGAATTTATCAATATATTGTGAAGTATATGATCAAACAGAATACATAATAAATTTCCCCGAAGATACTGAATGTGAAATATTACTATTAGATGATACTAATTATAACCATTTAGAAACACCGTTAGAATCATTAAACGGAACTTATACAATAAAAGTTGGAACAACAGAAAGTTCAATAAGTAATTCAACATATACTAAAACTACAATGGGTGGCACATCAATATCATCTGGATACTCAACAGATATTAAGGGAACTACTCAAACATATAGTAACAAAGAAGTAATAATAAGATATAAAACACAGACTGTAACCACAGTAACTAGAAGTGATCCAAGATTATCTTCATTATCTAGTTTAACACCAGAAGTAAATTCATTATTATATTTTAATACATCAAACAGTATAAATTATTTAGAACTAGATCCAACAACATTAGAAATAACAACGGATAATAAACTAAAAGTAATTGGTGGAACATCATCTGGTGGTGGTGGTGGAACACAAGTTTTAATACAAAATGAAAGTGATACTATAATATCAAACTTAGAAAAACCAATAATAGATAGTAATAGTAATCTTGTAACCGATGGTTTAATAGCACACTGGAAATTTGATAATGATTTAGTAGATGAAATAAATAGTGTAACAATAACAACTGCAGACTTAACAATATATCCAGATGGTATATTTGATGAAGGATTAACTACTGATGGTAATAATTTTGTTATTGATAATTCCACACTTAAAAATTTGGTAGAAGGTGATACTTGGAGTATTTCATTTTGGATAAAGACAGGAACACTAGACACAAGTAGCACAATGTTATATATATCAAGATATGATACCTCACCAGTATCAAATTTAAGAGGAGGTTTTAATATAGCAATTACGTCATCAGGCAACGCTTCAAACCCATCAAAAGTAAGACTTGCTAGATTATATGATAATACAAGTTGGCACGAACATTTTTCAACTTTTACATTTACAGGTAATTATATAAATGAATGGGTGCATTGTAGCGTTCATTGTAATTCTACTGGTAGTCATATATATATAAATGGAGTTTCGGATTCAACCCTTGCTCTACCATCTGGTAAAACTTGGAGAGAAACACAAAGTTTTACAGGAACTTATACAAATCAAATAGGTGTAGCAGGAGCATTTAAAACTTCCGGTTTCTATAATGCCTCATATGACGCACACGGAGATATAGATGATTTAAGATTTTATGATCGAGAACTATCTGCAACAGAAATAGAAAAATTGTATAATGCTCAATATATTCAAAAAGGTCTAATAACAGATTCAACAGATGAAGTAGTATATTTTAAATATAATGAAAATAATGATAATGGTTCTGGTCAAACTGAATATACTATAAACTTCCCCCAAGATACTGAATGCGATATATTAATAGTTGCAGGAGGAGGTGGAGGTGGAAATTCAGAAAATGGTAGTTCAGTATCTGGTGGTGGTGGTGGTGGTGGTGGTTTAATATTTTTACAAAATCAAACAATTAATAATGGAACATATACAGTTAAAGTTGGTAGTGGTGCTCTAGCAATTATAAATTTAGAAACAAGAGGTAATAATGGATATAATTCATCATTTTCTTATTTACAAACAGAAGCAATAGGTGGTGGTGGAGGAGGAACAAGAGATAATGGAGATAATGTAAATTTATTTACAGCAGCTAGTGGAGGTTCTGGCGGTGGAAGTGTATATGGTGCTCCAGGTAATCTTACACCAATAGGTGGTTCTGGAACAGTAAATGATATTGTTAAATATGATGGTACAATTTTAGTATCTAATTATAGACAAGGTTATAATGGTGGATATAATGCTGGAAACGAAGAACCTTATTCAGGCGGCGGTGGAGGTGCTGGTGAAGAAGGTAAAAATGCTAATTCCGGAACAGATGATGGGAATGGTGGTAATGGAAAAGCAGAGGAAAATGAGATAGATTTTAAAACTTATTTTAATATACCAAACAGTATTGGAGAACATCATACAGATGGTAAAGTTTATTTTTCTGGCGGAGGTGGAGGTGGAGCAAGAATAAGTAATAATAATATATCAAGTGGTGGTTTAGGAGGAGCAGGTGATGGATTAACATCTAATGGTTCTCAAAATGGAATGGCAAATACTGGTGGTGGTGGTGCTGGTGGTGATTCTGATATAACTGTAAATGCTGGTGCAGGTGGTTCAGGTATAGTAATAATAAGATATAAAACACAGATTGTAACAACAGTAACTAGAGTTGATCCAAAATTATCTTCATTATCTAGTTTAACACCAGAAGTAAATTCATTATTATATTTTAATACATCAAACAGTATAAATTACTTAGAACTTGATCCAACAACATTAGAAATAACAACCGATAATAAACTAAAAGTAATTGATAATTTATTAAATAAAATTGAAAATTTAGAAAGTAATTTAAGTATTTTACAAAATAGAATAGATGTATTAGAAAGTACATAATAATTATTATAATATATAATAAAATGACAATTCCAAGTAAAGTTAATATCGAAAGATATGTTTTACTTGAAGAACAATTAAGAATTAATAATATTCACAATGGACCGTCATTATATATAAATCAAACAAGTAATGAAAATGTTGTAGATATTCAACAAAATAATAATAGTTTTTTTTATATTGAAAATGATGGGAATGTTGGTATTGGAACAAATAATCCAAATTCAAGATTACATGTAAATGGAATAATTACTGGTAATGGTTCCCAAATTACTAATTTAAATTATGATAATATTACTAATCAACCAGTTATTGATAATGTAAGTGATTCAAATTTTGATTTAAAATTAAGTAATAAAACAACTACAAATTTAATAGAAGGATCAAATTTGTATTACACAGATGAAAGAGTTGAACAACATATTTTAAGTAAAAATTTAATTTCATTAACAAATTGTAATTTAAATAATAATGAATTACTATATTATTCTGGTGAATCATGGTGTAACTTAAAAATAGATGAAACAACATTAGAAATAACAACAGATAGAGTATTACGAGTGATTGGTGGAACATCATCTGGAAATTTAAATCAAGTAGTATATGAGAATGAAACAACAACAGTAACATCAAATATAGAAAAACCAATTGTGTTAGAAACATATTTAAGTGAAGAAAGAGAATACCCACCTGCAGGTAAGAGAGATTTTGTACCTACAAGTGGAACGGATTTAAGTTATACTAAAACTATAAGTCATACATACGGTAGTGGTGATTATACCATTAAAGTATCTAATTATAACTCAATACATTCACAATACCATCCAATAGAAACATTCAATGAGGCAGATGGCGTAGCAGGAATGTGGCAATATAATCAATATACAGCTGCAACTTTGACTTATATTGATAGTAATTTCAATGATAATGGAGGTAAATTTTCCAGTTTAGGATATAAAGGTGATTGGATATATATAAAATTACCAGTTTATATAAATTTAACCAAGTTCAAATTTAAACAAAGAGCAAATACCACAGACGCTAAAAACGCTCCTGGCGATTTCAAAATTTACGGAAGTAATGACGAAACAAACTGGACTGAATTAGTTTCAGCATCAATATCACCGTCAGATTATTCAAGTTATGTGTATGAGAGTTCAGTATCAACAAATGGTGAATATCAATATTTTCTATTAATAGTCAATAAATTAGTAGGACCAGTGGAATATACTAATAATCTCAATTTAGACGAATGGTATATATATGGTAAGGAGAATTTCACCACTGCCGCAGAGGAAGAAATACTTGTAACAGATGGTTTAATAGCACATTATAAGTTTGATGGAAACTATAATGATAGTAGTGGTAATAATTACCATTTGACTAACCATAATGCTTCAACACAATCAACGCATATAATAGATGGTGAAGCGGTTGAGTTTGATAATTCAGATTATTTAGAGTTTCCGTCCCAAATTAATCCATATACTATATGGAATGGTAACGGTATTACATTTAGTTTTTGGTTTAGAGTAACATCATCCGGAAAATGGGCGAGATTTATAGATTTTCAAGAGGCAGCATCAACAGATAACGGTATATTTATTGGAAGACATTCAACTAATAATACAATATATGTATATATGAATGACAATGTATATGTTTCTATATCAGTAGCCAATTTTACAGACGCAACTTGGTATCATTTTATATTATCTGTAGATACTTCTGGTAATTGGAAAGTTTATATTAATAACGTTAATAAAAATATATCACAGACACAAACCATACCTAATATATCATATAATTTGAGATATATCAATAAATCAACATATTCTAGTGATGGCAATTGGGACGGACAAATGGACGACTTCCGCATATACAACAGGGCATTATCAGCGGCGGAAGTAGAAAAATTATATAACGCTCAATATATTCAAAAAGGCTCAATATCAGGTTCAACTGATGAATATATAGCATTTAAATATAATCCTAATACAGCAGTATCTAATCAAACAGAATACACTATAAACTTTCCCCAAGCAACTGACTGTGAAATATTATTATTAGACGATATTAACTATAACCATTTAGAAACACCGTTAGAATCATTAAACGGAACTTATACGATAAAAGTAGGAACAACAGAAAGTTCAATAAGTAAATCAGGATATACTAAAACAACTGCGATAGGAGGCACAGCAATATCATCAGGATACTCAACAGATATTAAGGGAACAACTCAAAACTATAATAGCAAAGAAGTAATAATAAGATATAAAACCCAGACTGTAACCACAGTAACTAGAAGTGATCCAAAATTATCTTCATTATCTAGTTTAACACCAGAAGTAAATTCATTATTATATTTTAATACATCAAATACTGTAAATTATTTAGAACTAGATCCAACAACATTAGAAATAACAACAGATAATAAACTAAAAGTAATTGGTGGAGGTGGTGGTGGTGGTAATACAGTTATAATAAATAGTAATGAAACTACATCAAACTTATTACCCCCCTCGCTCGTAGATATGAGCGTAGAAAGAGAATATCCACCAACAAGAACTTTGAATGCGGAGACCAGCACTATATCAGCACAGAGTTATGGTAATGGAACATATATTGTCACTGGGAGCGACCACGGTTGGATAGAAGGGCCTTATACCGCATTTGCGGGAAGTGGTTCATTTACAAACAGACCCTCAACAAGAGCAAATACATATTCTTCTGGTGTTTATCAAATAAACGGTGCAACTGATGAAGGAGAAATTGATAGTACATATAAGGGCTGTTGGATTAAAATTAAACTACCAGTCAGCATACAACTAACCAAATATAAAATAGAACAAGATATATCAAATTATAATGATTACCGAGCACCAGGAAAATTCAAAGTATATGGTAGTAATGACGACAGCACTTGGACTATGATAGACGAACAATCCACAAATATTGTATCTTATGGAAGCACCGAACCACATTCTTATGAAAATAGTCTAAATGATACAAACGAATATAATTATTTTGCGATAGTAGTGCAACATTTAAGTGATACTAATAGTACATACTCAACTGTACTAAAATTCAATGAACTATACATATACGGTAAGGAAAATTTCACCACTGCTGATGGTTTAATAGCACATTATAAGTTTGATGGTAGTGCCACAGATATGCTTTTAGATTCTTCTGGAAATAACCATCATTTAACAAATACTGGTGCTACATTCAATGGAACAGAATATGTGTTAGGTGATGGGGCAACAGAATTAGCATATTTAGAATTTCCAAGTACTATAAATCCTTATTCTATTTGGAATGGGAATGGAATCACATTCTCTTGTTGGTTTAAATTAGACACAACAACTCCCAACTATTCAAGAATATTTGATTTTAGCGACTCTACAAACAACAATAATGTAATTATATATAAACATAGCAGCACGAATAAACTGGCGTTCAATGTAAAAGTTAGTGGTAGTGCTAATATTGAATACTCTGCTAATGATTTAGTAGATAATCAATGGCATTTTATGTCCTGGTCTATAAATGCGTCAGGGAATTGGACTATTTACATTGATAATGTATTAGAGGTTTTAAACGATGTTAATCAACCAAGAACCATTGCAAATTTTACAGCAACTAACAGATATATAGGTTATGAACCTCCAAATAATATTGAAACAGATGGTGTAATAGACGACTTCCGCATATACGACAGGGCATTATCAGCGGCGGAAGTAGAAAAATTATATTACGCTCAATATATTCAAAAAGGCTCAATATCAGGTTCAACAGACGAATATATAGCATTTAAATATAATCCTAATACAGAATTAAGATTTGTATTTAGAGAAGATGAAAGTCCTTATAGTTGGCAAGAAGCCTATGATGAAGCAATTGCAAATGGAGGAAGAATGGCAACTAAAACAGAATTGTTGGCTTATTTAAGTGGTTTAGGTTATACATTAACAAGTCCTAATAATCAAACTGCATTATATGTAGGAGACCAATGGGTATGGGTGTCCGCATCAAATGCTATTGGTAAAGATGCTATACAGATTGGAGATGCATCTAATCATTATGTTGGTAAATCACATTATGACAGTTTTAGCAGTACAACATTTTATGGTTCTCGTACAAATAGTTATAATAGAATTTATCTTGAAGTATATGATTATACAGAATACACTATAAACTTTCCCCAAGCAACTGACTGTGAAATATTACTATTAGACGATACTAACTATAACCATTTAGAAACACCGTTAGAATCATTAAACGGAACTTATACGGTAAAAGTAGGAACAACAGAAAGTTCAATAAGTAAATCAGGATATACTAAAAATACAATAGATGGTACATCAATATCATCTGGATACTTAACTGATATTAAGGGAACAAGTCAAACATATAGTAACAAAGAAGTAATAATAAGATATAAAACACAGACTATAACCACAGTAACTAGAAGTGATCCAAAATTATCTTCACTTTCAAGTTTAACACCAGAACTAAATTCATTATTATATTTTAATACATCAAACACTGTAAATTATTTAGAACTAGATCCAACAACATTAGAAATAACAACGGATAATAAACTAAAAGTAATTGGTGGTGGTGGAACACAAGTTTTAATACAAAATGAAAGTGATACTATAACATCAAACTTAGAAAAACCAATAATAGATAGTATTAGTAATCTTGTAACAGATGGTTTAATAGCACATTATAAGTTTGATGGTGATTTAACTGATAGTAGTGGTAATAATCATAATCTTAGTTCAATAGGAACAATAGAATATGATACATCAACATATATATATGGAAAATCAAGTTATTTATCTGGTGATGACCATTTTCAAACACCATCATCTTTAAATCCATATAATATATGGAATGATAATGGAATAACAATAAGTGGTTGGTTCAAACTTAAACCAACTAGTGTAGATTGGGCTACTCTTTTTGAAATTTATCAAGATGGAAGTAATAGAATAACACTTGCAAAAAATTATAATGCAAATAATTTATGGTTTGGAAAAAATAATAATGGAAGTTTTATCCAACAAACAAATAATTCTGATGTTTTTGATGATACTTGGCATCATATTGTAATAACTATAGATGTAAATGGTAATGCAATATTATATGTAGATAATGTAGCAAACACAACACTTGCAAATATAACATTAACATCATCATATACAAATTTAAATATAAGTTATACTGCTGCTGCATCAGTAATATGGAGATTTAATGGAAATTTAGACGACTTCCGCATATACAACAGGGTATTATCAACGGAGGAAATAGAAAAATTGTATAATGCACAATATATTCAAAAAAGTCTAATAACAAATTCAACAGATGAAGTAGTATATTTTAAATATAATGAAAATAATGATAATGGTTCTGGTCAAACTGAATATACTATAAACTTCCCCGAAGAAACTGAATGTGATATATTAATAGTAGCTGGTGGAGGTGGTGGTGGTGCGGTAGAAGTAACTAATACATCTGGAACAGGTGCTGGAGGAGGTGGTGGCGGTGTGATATTCTTACAAAATCAAACTATTTCTACAGGAACTTATATTATCAAAGTTGGTAATGGAGGAGAAGGTGATAAAAAAGGAGATGCAACAAGAACAACAGGGCAAAGAGGATATAATAGTTCATTTAATTATTTACAAACAGAAGCAATTGGAGGTGGTGGTGGTGGAACTAGAATTGGTGGTGCTGGTGGTGATAATACAATTGGTACGAGTGGTGGTTCTGGGGGTGGTTCATCTCATAATGTATCTGGTTCTATAAATAACGGAGGAACTGGAACAGTAAGTAATATTTTAAAAGCGGATGGAACAGTATTGGTAACAAATTATAGACAAGGATATGATGGTGGTGTTACTATTTATGAATCTCCTTATTCTTCTGGTGGTGGTGGTGCTGGTGGTAATGGATATGGAAGTGCAGATACACCAGATGATGGAGCTGGTGGTATAGGCAGAGCAGTAGAAAATGAAATAGATTTCAACACGCACTTTAATATACCATCTGGTATAGGAGAACATCATACAGATGGAAAAGTTTATTTAGCTGGAGGTGGTTCAAGCGGATATAGAAGTAATGATACTAATCATAGTGTTGGTGGTTTAGGTGGTGGTGGAAGTTCAACAAGTGAAATAGCAGAAAATGGAACTCCTCATACTGGTGGTGGTGGAGGTGGGTGTAGAAGTGGTAGTGCTGGTGCTGGTGATGGTGGTAATGGCGGTTCAGGTATAGTAATAATAAGATATAAAACCCAGACTGTAACCACAGTAACTAGAGTTGATCCAAAATTATCTTCATTATCTAGTTTAACACCAGAACTAAATTCATTATTATATTTTAATACATCAAATACTGTAAATTATTTGGAACTTGATCCAACAACATTAGAAATAACAACCGATAATAAACTAAAAGTAATTGGTGGTGGTGGTGGAACACAAGTTTTAATACAAAATGAAAGTGATACTATAATATCAAACTTAGAAAAACCAATAATAGATAGTAATAGTAATCTTGTAACCGATGGTTTAATAGCACATTATAAGTTTGATGGTGATTTAGATAATGCGGTTGGAACAAACGAATTAAGTATAAATCCAGCGAACACAAGTGGAAATATTACTTATATAAATGACGGTCTGTTTGAGGAGGCATTAGATTTAGATACTTTCAAATATGTTTTAGACAGTCAAAGCGTGTTAAATGCTTATAATTCTGCTTACTTTTCTGTAAGTCTTTGGTTCAAAATTTATGCTACTGTATCACCAGGTTTAATGATACTTTCAAAATATGAAGATGGTAGTTATAGAGGTTCTTCAAGAGGCGGATTACAAATAATAGTACAATCCAACAACACAATCAGAGTTGAACGATTAAACAGCAGTGTTAGTTGGCAAAAAAATTATTCCACAGCAATTAGTTTAAATACCTGGGTTTATTTGACTGTAGTATGTGACGGCAATGATACTAGATTATATGTAAATAATACACATCAAGAAACCGAAACATCAGCATCAGGATGGAATACTATGTCATCTACTACAAGCACAGGAAGTACAGATTATAGATGGGGTATAGGCACATATTTGTTTGATGGTACTATTCATAGTCATACTGCAAGTATTGATGATACACCAGAATATTATTTAGACGACTTCCGCATATACGACAGGGCATTATCAGCGGCGGAAGTAGAAAAATTATATTACGCTCAATATATTCAAAAAGGCTCAATATCAGGTTCAACGGACGAATATATAGCATTTAAATATAATCCTAATATACCTCAACCTGATTTAGTCAGTCAAAAGACAGGGGTATCAGGTTGGCGTTTAGTAAGATATTTGGTTAATGGTTCAACCTCTTGGCATCCTCAAAATGATAATTTAGCAGGGACAGCAGTATATGGAACAGCGTATGATAATACTAATAATTGGAGTGTAGCATTTGGTTCTCACGATGAAATAGTATGCGGAACTTATGATTTAACTTACTGGGTCTATTTCAATAAATCTCAATTAGCAGGAGATACAGGCACAGCAGGTGCTAATAAAACTATAATAAAGTCATCTAAACAAAATACAACATATCAAGCAGAATGGTATGATAGAGCACTTAATACGGAAGACCCTTGGATTTCAGTGGAAGACCATATGTCTTCTCCAACTTATATGGTTTATGGTGAAGCAGGGAACAACTCACATCATCTATCTTTATTATCAGGGTATGGTGGTATGGCGGTGTGGGTTAGAAGCACAGGAGCAACATCATTATATACAGAATACACTATAAACTTTCCCCAAGCAACTGAATGTGAAATATTACTATTAGATGATACTAATTATAACCATTTAGAAACACCGTTAGAATCATTAAACGGTACTTATACGGTAAAAGTAGGAACAATAGAAAGTTCAATAAGTAATTCAACATATGCTAAAACTACAAAGGGTGGTACATCAATAACATCTGGATACTTAACAGATATTAAGGGAACTACTCAAAACTATAATAGCAAAGAAGTAATAATAAGATATAAAACCCAGACTGTAACCACAGTAACTAGAAGTGATCCAAAATTATCTTCATTATCTAGTTTAACACCAGAACTAAATTCATTATTATATTTTAATACATCAAATACTGTAAATTATTTAGAACTTGATCCAACAACATTAGAAATAACAAGTAATAATCAGTTATCAGTAATAAGAGGTTCTACTTCATCAGGTGTAGATGGTATTGATGGAACATCTACAACAATATTAGAGATATCAAAACATATAATACCAGATACCAATGCAACTTATGATATTGGTTCAGCAGAAAAAAAGATACGTCATTTATACCTTTCTGATAATTCATTATGGATTGGTGATGATAATAAATTTTCAATTTCAGAAGGAAAAATGAGAATAAAGAAAAGAAAGAGAAATATTATACCATCAAAATTATTAGAATTAGAACCAACAATAAATGAAACAAAAATATTAAATTTATCTGAAAAACAAAGTTTAAATGATTTGAATTTAGGTGATTGGGAAAAATATGTTAAAGAAAATTATCCAGAATTAAATTTATTTGGTTCAGATTTGTTTCAAAATAAAGATGATTATGAATTAAATGCAACAACCGATGCATGGATTGAAACAAGTGATAAAAATATTTTGATAAGTGATTATTATAGTAATATTGGAATTGGTGAAGTAGAACCAAAATATAAATTAGATGTAAAAGGAGATATAAATTTAACTGGTAAATTATATAAAAATGGTATAGATTACGATTCCAATATAATATTATTTGAAAAACAAAATTTATCAAATAATGATATTTTATATTATAATAATGGAAATTGGTCAAATTTAAAATTAGATGAAAATAGTTTAGAAATATCAAATGATAATAAATTAAAATTAATAGATACTTTATTAAATAGAATTACAGAATTAGAAAATAGAATAAGTGTTTTAGAGAATCCATGATATAAAAATGTATTATTTAAAAATATATAAAAATGTTTTTATTTTATAGTGATCATTGCAAACATTGTACAATGTTATTAGAAACACTGAAATCATTAGATAAAAATAAACAAATAAAGTTAGTTAGTATGGATTATATAAAGAATAATAATTTAAGATTTGATCAACGTATAACACATGTTCCAGCATTATTAATAAAAGAAACAGATAGAATAATTTTTGGTAAAGAATTATTTGATTATCTTTTGTTACCAGGAAAAGGAGTTTTATTAATTGCAAAACCAACAATAACAAACAAAAATGAAAATTCAGATGAACCTTCTGGTTTAGATTCATATATTTCACAAAGTTATGAAAATATAGATGAAAAAGATAATTATTTAACAGGTCCAGTAACAGTTTGGGAAAATTTAGAAAATGAAAATAAAAAAGAAATAATTAATAATGAAAAACCAATTGGAAATAATGATACAGAAAAAACACATAAAGAATTGCCAAGTTTATCAGAAATTCAAAAAATGCGTGAATTAGATTTACATTGATATAAAGGTTTTCGGTAGTTATTATAATAAAAAAATATATTGAAAATATAATATGACTTCAAATATTTACGTGTTTAATCAATATTTTTTAACATTTATAAAAACTGTAAAAAAAAGTGCAAAATCTATTAAAGAACGTAATAGCACAGCAAGAGAAATTTTAAAAAAAATAAATGCTTTTTATAGTTCTTTTGATAATAAATCAACAGAATATATTGAAAATTTTAAATTAGTATTTACAGATTTTATTATTGATCCATTAATTGAATTAAAAGATATAGATGAATGGATTGAAACTAATAATAATTTAAATATTTTAAATAATATTTCAATAAAAAATGTAAAAACAGTTTTAAAAAAAAATATAACAATACATAATTTTCTTTTAATTTTTCATTTATTTAAGAATGATGATTTAAGTGAAGAGGATATAAAAGTAATAATGGAAAAATTGAAAGGTACAATAGATATTGAAGATAAAAATATTCCAGAGAAATATTTGAAATTAGTAAATAAAATTTGTGAAATAAATATGGAAGAAAAAACCGGTTTTTCAATGGGTGATATTGAAGATACAAGTATTGGTAAATTAGCAAAAGAAATAGTAGAAGAAGTAAATTTAGATAAAGTAAAGGAATCAATAAATTCTGAAGGTGATATATTAAGTGCATTATCAAATCCAGATAATGGAATAGGTAATTTAATATCTGATGTAAGTCAAAAAATGGCATCAAAATTAAAAAATGGTGAAATAAAACAAGATGCATTATTAAAAGATGCATTAAGTATGGCAGGAAAATTACCGGGTATGAATGGTGGAGGTGGTGGTGGTGGAGAACCAGATTTAGGAAACATTATGAAAATGATGTCTGGATTAATGGGTGGTGGTGGTGGTGGTGTTCCAGGAAAAGCAAGATCAATGCAAAGAAAGATGGATCAAAAATCCAGAATGAAAAAGAAATTAGATGAAAAAAATAAATCCAAGTGAAAAACAAATAATGTATAGTTTTTGGATTGATAATCCTAAAATATTAATTGAATTAATAGAAAATCCACCAGATAATTTTTCATTTGTAGATAAATTAAATATAATCTTTGCAGTTTCAATAATATTAAGTATAATTTTAGTTTTAATTAATAAATTTGATTTATCTTATATAATATTAGCAATAATAGTAGGTTTATTGACAATTTTTTTAAATGAACAAAAAAAATTATTAGATAAAGAAAATTTTTCACAAAAATGTAATAAATCATCAATACATAATCCTTTTATGAATCCAAATGTATTAGATAATAATCATGATTTAAATTTAGAACCATGTGATGATAATGATAATATATTAAATGATAATTTTTATCAAAATACATTTAGAGATGTAAATGATTTTTATGAAAGAGGATTATCTGTAAGACAATTTTATACAGTTCCAGGTAAAAAAATACCAAATGATAGAAATACATTAGCTCAATGGTTATATAATAGTAATTATAATAAAGTATCTTGTAAAGAAGGTAATGATGTAAGATGTATGAAAAATTTAGATTTAGAAAGAACAGATACACGTAGAAGTGGTATTGGTGGTGAAAGAAGTCCTCCATGAAATAAAATCTAGTGTTAATATAAAATGTATAACAAATCTTGTGATATTTATAATGATACTTGTTGGATGGAATCAAAAGATATTAAAAATCAACATATAGATAATTATATGCATTATAATACAAATTTTGTAGAATGTAAAAATCCCGAAATAAGAATGCCAACTTATTATGTTGATCATGTTAATTTGCGTCCAGCACCGCATCCAAACGTTGCTAATCATCCAGATAGTTGTTTAATTGATAATGAATCACAATTACGTAATAGTAAATCTAAACAAACTAGAGATAGATGTAATATCCAATTATATCAAAGAATGTTTCAAGCTTGTCCAAATTTACGTCCAGGTGTAGGTGATCCATCGAAAGAATTAGATGTTTTATCTGGTTCTGATAGCAAACATGTATATGAAAAATGTAATAATAATATAATGGAACAACAATTTAATAATATGATTCCAATGTTAGATTGTGTATCAGAAGTTCAAAATCCAAAACATATTGTTCCAGATGGAATAAGAGGTGGTGAAGATACCCGTAACTATATTAATCGTAAAAAATTTTTAGAAAAATGTGGAACATTACAGAATAAACAAGGAACTTGGATTAATTAAAAAATTTACTATTTTTTTTGTAAAAGTATATAAGAATATTGAATTTAATATATTTAATAAAAATGTCTGAAAAGTATTCATTTGATACAGATATATCAGCACTTCTTAAATTAATTATAAACAATTTTTATTCAAATAAAGATATATTTCTTAGAGAATTAATTTCTAATGCAAGTGATAGTATTGATAGATATAATCATGATTGTATTGTAAATAAACCAGATAATAAAGTAGATAATTGTATAACTATAATTCCAGATAAAATAAATAAGGAATTACATATAATTGATACAGGTGATGGAATGAATAAAGATGAATTAATTAAAAATATAGGTACAATTGCAAATTCTGGAACTAAAGCTTTTATGGAAAAAGTAAAAGATAGTAATTTAATTGGTCAATTTGGTGTAGGATTTTATTCTGCATTTTTAGTATCCAAACATGTTACAATTATTTCAAAAAAAATAAATTCAAATTATTTTAAATGGATGTCAGATGCAAATGGTGAATATACTATTGATGAAATTACATCAGAAAATATTAAAGAACATATTCATGAAGATTACAATTTATTACAAGGAACAATAATAAAATGTCAATTAACTGATGAATCAGTTGATAAATATACAAATATTGAAAAATTAAAATCAATAATAAAAGAACATTCACAATATATAAATTTTCCAATAAAAATATTGAATATTCGTGAAGAAACAAAGGAAGTAGAAGATGATGAAGAAGAATTAGATGAAGAAGTAGTTATAGATGAAAAAAAAGAAGGTGATGAACCAGTAATTATTGAAGATATACCAGATGAATCTAAACCTAAAAAAATGAAAAAAATAACTGAAGTAATTAAAGATTTTCAGTTAGTAAATGAAAATAAACCAATTTGGACAAAACCAGTAAATGATATAAAAGAATCAGAATATCATGGATTTTATAAATCATTAACAAATGACAATGATACACCATTTTTATATAAACATATTTCTGGTGAAGGTCAAATAGAATATAAAGGAATTTTATTTTTACCAAAAAAAGTAAAAAATAATGTATTTGAACGTGGTGTTGTTCAGAATAACATAAAATTATATGTAAGAAAAGTATTTGTAAGTGATAATAGTGCTGTATTATGTCCAGAATGGTTACATTTTGTAGCTGGTATGGTTGATACAGATGATTTACCTTTAAATGTTTCTCGTGAAATGTTACAGGAAAACAAAGTTGTTAAAGTTATTAAAAAAGCAATTATTAAGAAAAGTATTGATATGTTAAAAAATGCAATGGAAGATATGGATAATTATACAAAAATTTATAAAATTTATCAAAAAAATATAAAATTAGGTGTTTATGAAGAAAGTGGTGATCGTGAAAGAGTTTCAGATCTATTAATGTTTTATTCTTTAAATTCACCTGATAAAATGATAACTTTTGATGATTATATAACATCCATGAATGAAAAACAAAAAGATATATATTTTATTTCTGGTGATAATATTGATATCTTAAAATCTTCACCATTTTTAGATCGTTTTAAGAAAAATGATATAGATGTTTTATTTATGACTGATCCAGTAGATGAATATATGTGTCAAAGATTAGTTTCTTATAAAGAAGCTAAAATTGTATGTATTACTAAAGGTGATATTGAATTACCAAATGTTACCGATAGTGATAAAGAAGATTTTAAGAAAAAACAAGAAGAATATAAAGATACATGTGCTTATATAAAAAAATTATATGGACAAGATTTTTCCGATGTAAAAATAACGAATAAAATTGTAGATTTACCTTGTATTGTTTCGTCACCAGAAAATGGTTTTTCTGCAAATATGGAAAAAATAATTAAATCACAGACATTGGGTCAATCAGATATTACATCAATGAATAAGCGTATTTTAGAAATAAATCCAGAACATCAGATTATAAAAAAGATAAAAAATATAAATGATTCAGATGAATATAAGGTATTAAAAGATTTATTAGATCTTGTTATTAATAGTGCTTTGTTATATTCTGGTTATCCAATAATTAAACCAGTAGATTTTTCAAAAAAAATATTAAATGTAGTTATGATTGGAATGGATATTACAGATGATATTCCAAATGATATTCCAAATGAAAATTCTAAAGAAACAGTTTTAGATAATATTGAAACTATTGATATGACAAAAGTTGATTAAAGTAATCTTTTTATAATATAAAATGAAAAACGTAGTTTTATTATTACTATTTATTGGTATATTAGTAATTGTTCAGGGTTATTATGAAGGTAAAATAAAAAAAGTTAAATCAAAGAAAGTTATTACAAAATATATACCTTTACATGTTTATGAAGGAAAAATGAGTGGTGAAGAAATGATTACTAATCAATTTAAAAGTTCTTATGAAAAAATTACAGAAAATTATAAAGTTAAAGAGTAAAATGTATGATATTTTTTTAGTTAAACCAAATGAGTTTAAAAAACAATGTTTAGAAAAAATGTTAAAAAAACAACAGGAATTAGATAATGTTGTTGAAAAAAAAGATAGATATATAAAAGAAATATCTTCAAAACGTATAAATTTTGAAAATGAATATAGTGAATATTTATCTAAAACAGAAAATATTGATTATATAAATAAAGTAAATTTATTTGTAAATGAATATCCAATTAAATTAGAATGTTTTAATATTTATACATATGAATAAAATGTTATAAACAAAATAAAATGAAATTTGAATTTCATTTTACTGCATTTATAATTGCTTTTATATTAAGTATTGGATATATAATTATTACAAATAATACTAAAGAAAAAATAGTAAAAACACCAACCCCATTTTCAGATTATTTATATTCGGATTTTGATGGCGAATGCTATCGTGTAAAAGTAGAAGAAACCGAATGTGTTGGTGATGAAACTGAATTTAATATTTAATTTTTGTAAAAATCTTTTTATAAATTTAAGATTGAAAATTTAATTGGAGTAGGCAAGACCACCCATACCACTGAGGATACGAAGAACATTGTATGAATGAGCATAAATATCAACATTACCAGGTTCAGCACCTTTTAATTGTAATTGAGCTGTATCTATACGTGACATGTTAAGAGTTCCAGATGGTTGATGTTCTTCTGGTTTAAGTGCAAATGAATAAACATTGATATTACAACTGAGATCTGGAATATTTGTATGATGTTGATATGGTTGTACATGAGAGAAATATTTAGCTTCACGTTCAGCAAAACGATCATTACCATTAAGCATTAATTTAGCTGTACCAGTATTGCCTTGTCCTTCCCATATTAATTCTTTGACTGGGTGATTGAATGATAATTTAGCAGAAAGATTACTATTAGAAGATACAGTTTCAGAACCAGTAAATTGAACTTGTTCAATTAAATATTCATGAGATAATTGAGCAAAACGGCGACGTTCATCAGTATCAAGGAAGATATAATCTGCCCATAATTCTGCACCATCAACAGTTCCAGTAGATTCAAATTCAATATTGATTTTTACTTCATGATATTGAAGAGCAATTAATGGAAGTGCTAAACCAATGTTACGGCAGAACCAAAATTCAAGAGGAACATAACGTTTAGCATTAGCATCTTGAACCATTTTAGCATAACCAGTTGTTTTTCCAGAAGGTAAAGTTAATTCATTCCATATTTTCATCCATTTACCATATTGACGATCAATTAATTGACCACCAATTTCAACTTCTACTTTTTTAATTGCGTCACGACCATCTTCATTAGCTTCTGGTAAAACTAAATATAATTTATGTACTAAATCACCATTACGTGAAATTTGGCAAGTAACACGACCACTCTTAGCAGCTTTTCCATTAAAAGTTTGTTGTATTGATTCAATTGAGAAATTAGTATGACGACGATAAACTACTTTAAAGAAAGTAATTTGTGGGTTACCAGTAAGATATACATCTTGGGCACCATAAGCAACAAGTTGAAGAAGTCCTCCACCCATCTTTTATATATATATAAGAAAATAATTTTTAATAATAATTATGATATTTACACATAAAATAACTCGACCTAATTTATGTTATATGATACCAGATAAACAATGGTTTTTAAACGAAAATACTTTATTACCTAAACATAATTATTTTGAACAAATTATAGTTGATGGAATAGAAAATGCTTTATTTATATCATCTATTTTAATGTTTTCAAGATTTATTTTAGGTCAAAATTCACCTTTAATTATTAATAAATTAACTACCCCAATTTTAAATTTATCAAAAAAAATAATGGATTTTAATAGTCCTCCTATACAATTTGCAGTAGCTACAAGCTTTATTTCATTATTCTTAGGAATAGATTTAGCTGTAGGTTATGAAAAAAAAAGTAATATTTGTAAAAATTTAATTGGAGTAGGCAAGACCACCCATACCACTGAGGATACGAAGAACGTTGTATGAATGAGCATAGATTGATACTGTAGCATCATTAGCCCAACCACTTAAACGTAATTGTGCGGTATCAATACGTGACATATTAAGAGTTCCAGATGGTTGATGTTCTTCTGGTTTAAGTGCAAATGAATATACACCAACCTTTACATTAGTTGTTCCAGAATGATGTTGGAAAGGTTGAACTTGTGTGAAATATTTAGAATCACGTTCAGAGAAACGATCATTACCATTAAGCATTAATTTGGCTGTACCACCAGCAACAGAATCTACACTAGAGTGCCATATTAATTCTTTAACTGGATGATTAAATGATAATTTAGCATTTAAATCACCAGAAGCAGAAGTGGATTCCTCACCAGTAAATTGTACTTGTTCAATTAAATATTCATGTGATAATTGAGCAAAACGGCGACGTTCATCAGTATCAAGGAAGATATAATCAGCCCAAAGTTCAGCTCCCTCTGGGTTAGAACCAAATTCAATATTAATCTTAACTTCATGATATTGAAGAGCAATTAAAGGAAGAGCTAAACCAATATTACGGCAAAACCAAAAGTCAAGTGGAACATAACGTTTAGCAACTGTATCTGTAGTTAATTTATCCCATTTAGTTTTTTGATTTGCTGGTAAAGTTAATTCATTCCATATTCTCATCCATTGACCATATTGACGATCAATTAATTGACCACCAATTTCAACTTCTACTTTTTTAATTTCATCTACACCAGAACCAGAATTAATATCTTTATCCATAACTACATATAATTTATGTACTAAATCACCATTACGTGAGATTTGGCAAGTTACACGAGAGTTAGCAGCAACATTACCATTGAATGTTTGTTGTATTGATTCTATTGAGAAATTAGTATGACGACGATAAACTACTTTAAAGAAAGTAATTTGGGGGTTACCTGTAAGATATACATCTTGGGCACCATATGCAACAAGTTGAAGAAGACCTCCACCCATTTTCCGTTATTTAATATTATATAAGAAAAAAAAAATATGATGTTTAAAATTATTGATAAATTTTCATTTTATGTTTTAATTTGGTATTTTTTATATATTTTAAATATTCTTCCATTTAATCCAATTTTAACTTTTTATTTAATAACAATTTTTATGTCTTCAGTTTTTATTTATTTAATTTATTGGAAAATTAGTTTAAAAAAATTAATAATATTTTTTATTTATGGTATTTTTATAATTAAAATTTTACCAATTATAACATTAAAACATGAAATAAATATAAATGATATAATATTTGGATTTATGTTATATTTTACATATAATATATTTTTATTTAAATTTTATAAAATAGAAACCTTAGCATTATATTATAATTTTACAGTAGAATATATAAAAATATCGGATGATATTTTATATAAAAAAATAAAAGAAGATTTAGTTAGAATATGCTAATCCACCCATACCACTTAATATTCTTAAAACATTGTAATTTACTCCCCATACATTTAATTTTCCAGTATTTTTACTTTTAATTACTAATTTAGCAGAATCAATTCTTGAAAAATTTAATGTTCCAGATGGTTGATGATCTTCTGGTTTTAAAGCAAATGAATATACATTAATACCATTATTTTGAGGTACATTAGTATGATGTTGATATGTTTGAACATGTGAGAAATATTTACCTTCTCTTTTAGCAAAACGTTCATTTCCATTTAATTGAAGAACAGCACTTTCGATTAAATTATTCCCTTCGGGGTCTGTTAAAAAAGCATATTCATTATTAGATGAATCATAATCAATATCAGTATAATTATACCATTGGTTATTTTTTCTACCGTCATCTGGATTAACTGTCCATATTAATTCTTTAACTGGATGATTCATTACAATATTAACAGATTGTTCTTTATTAGCAACAGTAATCGAATGTTCATTAAATTGAATTTGTTCAATAAGATATTCATGTGATAATTGTGCAAATCTACGTCTTTCATCGGTATCTAAAAATATATAATCACACCATAATGATGCATTTTTAATTTTACTGGATTTTATTGTAGAAGTTGGTGATGTTAAACTAGTAGTTTGACCATAAGGTATATTTCCAACTGTTGTTCCAGAAGCACCTTCATAATAACAATTATTAAATGATTCGATTTCAATATTAACTTTTACTTCATGATATTGTAATGCAATTAATGGTAATGCTAAGCCAATATTACGACAAAACCAAAATTCAAATGGAATATATATTTTATTATCTTTAAAACTAGTATCATCACTATCAGCACCAATCATTGATTTATATCCTATTTCTTTTTCAATAGGTAATGAAAGTTCATTCCAAATATACATCCAATGTGAATATTGTTTATCTATTTTTTGACCACCTATTTCTAATTCCATAGATTTAATTAAACGGTGACCTATATAATTTACATATCGATGTGAAGAAGTTAAAAAAGGTGTTATTGGTTCATCATCTAATTGATTTAATTCAACTTCTAACATCATTCTATGTATTAAATCACCATTCCGAGAAATTTGACATGTAACACGATTACCAAAATCAAATTTACCATTAATTGATTGTTGTATTGATTCTATTGAAAAGTTTGTATGACGACGATATACTACTTTAAAAAATGTGATTTGCGGGTTGCCAGTAAGATAAACATCTTGTGCACCATATGCTACTAATTGTAATAATCCACCTCCCATTTAGTTTATATAAAGATAAAAAATACATATTAATTTATTAAAAAGATGATGAAAGAAAGGTGTAGTAAAAAAAGAATTCATGTAGTGGATAATACAAAAGAAATATCAACACTAGATGATATTCATAGTAATTCCATTAAAAAATTTGAAAAAAAAAATCAAAGAATTAATGAATTAACAACAATGATTAAAAATTTAAATTCTTTAAATATTAATTTAGAAAAAGAAATTTATACTAATAATAAAACAAATTTATGGTTTAGTAATGTAGAAACCAAAGAAAAAATTAGAAATTTAAAAGATGAATTAGATAATTTAACAAATACTGATGAATTAAATTATTATGAAAATGTTGGAAATATATTATTTGATTATTATGATATAGTTAATCAAAATGTTGATACTAAAAAAATAAATCCAAAAAAATATACAATATTAGAAGCATTAAATATAAAAGTAAATGATGAATCATCAAATGTAAAATTACAACATAATTTTATACAAAAAGATAAATCAAAGTTAGTAAATGAATATTTATCTATAACAGATAATAAATATATAAATCATATTGATGGTGAATTTATAGATAATAAATGTAAAAATTGTAATGATGGTGAAATGACAAATTTACAACATGAAGCTTTAATGGTGTGTTTAAAATGTGGGTATCAAGATGTTTTATTAGCAGAACAAAATAGACCAATAATGGTTTTTGATAAAAAAGATAATATTCATTATAGTTATAAAAGAATAAATCATTTTAGAGAATGGATTTCTCAAATACAGGGTAAAGAGAGTACTGATATTCCGAATGAAGTTTTTGAAAGAATATTAAATGAACTTAAAAAAGAAAAAGTAACAGATACAACTAAATTAACACCAAAATATATGAGAACAATTTTAAAAAAATTAAGAACACATAAATATTATGAACATGCTGCATATATAATAAATCGTATTAATGGTATTCCACCACCACAATTTTCACCAGAATTAGAAGTTACTTTATCAAATATGTTTATGCAAACACAACCACTTTTTATTAAATATGCTCCACCTAATAGATTAAATTTTATATCTTATTCATATATTTTACATAAATTCTTTTTAATACTAGATATGCCACAATATTTACCATTATTTCCATTATTAAAAAGTAGGCAAAAGATTGCACAAAATGAAGAAGTATTCCGTAAAATATGTGAGAATTTATCTTGGAAATGGATTCCATCTATATAAAAATGATTTATTTTTAAAATGTAATATAAAATGTATATTATATTTGATGTTGAAACTACTGGATTAATTGAAAAAGATGGTTCTAATAACTATTATAAATATACAAATCTTGTTAAATATGAAAATGCAAGAATGATACAAATTAGTTATGAAATTTTAGATAAAGATTTAAATGTTATTAAAAGAGCAAATTATTATATTAATGAAGTTGAAGATATTCCAAATACAAATATTCATGGAATAACACTTGATAAACTTAAATTAGAAGGTATATCTTTTAAAGATTTTGTTAATTATTTTATTGAAGATATTAAAAACATCCAATTAATTATAGCACATAATTTAACATTTGATTTACTTATATTATTAAGTGAATTATATAGACATAATTATTTAGATTTAATACAAAATATTAAAAAATTAAAATATAAATGTTCTATGAAATTAACAACTGATATAATTAAATTACCTAGTAAATATGGTAAATATAAATATCCAAAATTAATAGAATTATATAATTATACTTTTTCAAAAGATCTAAAAATATTAGATAATGCTCATAATTCTATATATGATGTTCAATATTTACGTGAAATATTAATTGAATTAAAAAATAGAAATATTTTAGATATTTTTAATTAGGTGCGAATAAATCGTAGTTTCAATTATATTTTTTTTTAATTAAAATGTCTAATAATATAAATGTATTAATAGAAAATAAAAATGAATATTTAAATTATTTAATTGACAATATATCTATACCTATTTGTAGATTTTTTGTTAATATATCAGATAATTGTAATACACTTAAAGAATTTCAAAAAGAATTAACATTATTAACAAAATGGGAAGAAAAAAAAAAACAAGTTCGTATGAATACATTACATAAATTAATTGAAGAAGATGATGCTACACCACAATATATGTTAAAATTAATAACAGAAATTATATCAAAAAGTATAAAAATTAAATTATTTGAACATAAATCAAATATAAAAAGTTTAAAAGTATATATTCCTGAATGGTATGAATTTTTATATAAATGTTGTTTAGAATGTGCAAATATCTTTTGGAAAAATCCATTTTTATTTTATAAAAAAGTAACTTCTGTAGAAAGACAACAGAATATAAATAATATAGAAAGATTAACAAAATTAGCAATTAAAATAGCATTAAGAAGTTATATTCCAATGAATAAAATAATTAATCAAATAAAAAAAATAGAAAGTAATCATATTAATATTGAAACCGAACATTTAGATGATGGATTAAATAATAATGAAAGTGATTTAGAAATAGATAATAATGAGGAAAATATAGAAGATGAAGAATTTCAAGAAGAAGATAGAGAAGATAGAGAATTTCAAGAAAAAGATGGAGAATTTCAAGAAGAAGAAGATGGAGAATTTCAAGAAGAAGAAGATGGAGAATTTCAAGAAGAAGAAGATGGAGAATTTCAAGAAGAAGAAGATGGAGAATTTCAAGAAGAAGAAGATGG
>Ga0213864_10000079_pt1 | contig 39413 bp, 35 predicted proteins | sample PICome_5_FD_160078 | JGI IMG/M metagenome (GOLD analysis project Ga0213864, IMG submission 160078) | Coastal seawater microbial communities near Pivers Island, North Carolina, United States - PICO247 | ecosystem: Environmental > Aquatic > Marine > Coastal | place: USA: North Carolina... | reverse complement strand
CATAAATCATCAATTTTCGAGTTCTTGGAAAGGCTCTTTTGTACATCCAGAAGAAACTCAATAATGCCAAGATATTTATCGGAATTTGAGAATTGACATAATTCTCGGCGAAGTAGGTTCCGTCAAAAAATAGAATAACAATAAATCCAATAAATATGCCCACCTTTCGTAAAAAGATGAGAGACAGCTTTTGTAAATCGTGTTTTGGAATAGCGAACAAATGCATTAACTAGCGTACTTAAAACAATCTATTGTATGATCATTAACCATTCCCGTTGCCTGCATAAAAGCATAAATGATGGTAGATCCCACAAATTTAAATCCTCGTTTTTTTAGATCCTTAGAAATTCGATCTGACAATTCGGTTGTTGCCGGAACCTCATCTCTACTTTTGAATCGATTAAGAATGGGTTTCCCTCCCACATAATCCCAGATAAATTTGGAAAAAGACCCAAACTCAACTTGAATTTCCATAAATAATTGTGCATTGGTTGTGGCAGCACGAACCTTTAACCTATTGCGAATTATTCCGTCATTTTTAAGCAATTCTAAAAATTTATCTTCGCCATAATTAGCAATTAATTTGTAATTAAAATTATCGAATGCCTTGCGGAAATTTTCACGCTTATTAAGGATGGTTATCCAACTCAAACCCGCCTGAAAGGTTTCTAAAAACAAAAATTCAAACAAGGTTTCATCATCATAAACAGGTTTCCCCCATTCATGATCATGATACTCCTGATACAACTTACTTTCGGTAGCCCAAAAACACCGTTTTTTCATTATTTGGTATCGATAGCTTTAATTGCTGTTTGTCTTTCATTCACATACTCGAATACACCATCACCAAAGTAACCAGCTTCTTCAAGCATGATTCTAATGTCTTTATTCCATTCTTTAATTTCCACAGTTGTATTCAATTCAATAGCATAAGCAGTATTCTTATGCAGGGTATAATCACCATTAAACGGAACACCTCCCTGAGAATCCCACATACCAATGGTAGTTCCAGCACTGTGCCCATATTTTCCTAAAGGATGCGTATAAATTGAGGGTCGCAAGCCTTCTTCTTTTCCTTGTTTCAAAGCAGTCAATAAAATTTCATTGCCCGTCACGCCTTCCTTCATATTTGAAGTTAAAATATCCTGGACTCGATTTCCAAGTTTGAATGCATCTTGCAAGAATGATGGCACTGCTGTTTCGTCATCGTTTAATACATAAGCATGTTGCTGACAATCCGTATTCAGACCGAGATAAGTAATTCCGAAATCACAATGTAACAAGTCACCTTTCTGAATCACATCGATGTCCTTGCTTTTTGAAAAGGATTCTATATGAGATTTTAGGGCTTCTTTATTTCTTTGGATGTCGATTGTTGGATGAAACCAAGTTTCTAAGCCCAATTCGGTCACTTTCTGACGCATAAACCAAACCACATCATCTGTTGACGTTGTACCAGAAGTAATCACAGCAGATGAAAACGCTTCATCAATAATATCATGGGTAATTTGAACCAAATCGCGAAAATATTTCATTTCCTTTTCGGTTCTAGTTTCAATCCATCCGATTCCTAATTTTTCTGCTGAAACAAATTTATCAGTAATCTTTTTTGGCATATTGGCTTTTAACTCATCAAAATCTGTTTTTACCAATCCGTCTGCTAGGGCAAAATGGGTAGATATGTTCAATCCTATTTTCTTCGGATTGCGTTCGGATATAATTTTCTCAAGTGCTTTCCATTGATTCGGTTCTTGTTCTTTATTCCAAGCAGAAATAATACTTTTTCCAATGTCATAACGTGCAACCGCCAATCGATCTAAGGTATTTTTCTCTTTATCTCTATAAAATACAATGATGGTTCTGCGACGTGCATTTAACCAGGTAGCCGGCAACATGGTTTTTAAAATGGGATCTTCGTTGTACTCTCTAGAAATCAATAGCCACATATCGATATCTGCATCATCCATTAGCTGTGGTAACAAATTTTGAAAACGGTCTTCCAATAATTCATCTTTTACAACGGCCCTGTCTTTTTCGTCTAAAATGGGTAATGTCTGATACGCTTCCTCTTTTTTATCGCAACTTACAACAGCTAAAAAAAGAAAGAAAATAATAGAAAATCTCATGTTTTATTGGCTTAATTAAGAATTGAAATTTACTGTTAAAACCGTTAAAAAGCAATGGTATCTGAAATTATTTTCGCAATTTTATAAGAGATAAATATTTGAAATGCGAATACTTAAGCACATCCTTAGCGTTTTAGTTCTTGGAGCAGTCCTTTGGTCTTGCGGATCTTCTCCCATAAAAAAATCAACTGAAAAAGAAGAGGCTGTGGTGATTTCTAATGATAGTTTAGAATATGAAATCATCATTATTGATGTGGGCTTTAATTACTTTTTAAATTCGGTAGCACAACCAAGAGGCTATTACTCTCAGAAATATTTAGAAAATCAAAACCAAATTATGGTGGCCAACTGGAATTTTAGGGTTGGTAATCCACAACAATACAATCCGAATTTATACTGGAACTCTATTGAATATTTTCCAAATATCGACTACGGATATGAGGTAAATTATATGTTGTTCAACTATTTTATTTTCGCTCAGAAGAAGTACAAAATCAATCTTCGCGGTAATCGTTCGAACCGGATTAACTGACCTTTTTAAATTGGAGGAAACTGTAGTTGTGAGGGTTTTTTTCGTCCTTCTCAAAATCCTCTCTGGAAATTAATTTCCATTCCATTTTATCAAATTCAGGAAAGTAAACATCTGCCTCGAAAGATTCTTGTAATAGCGTAATATCCAGACGATCTGCTAATCCATATTCAATCGCCTGATTGTAAATTTGTGCACCACCGATAATAAAAGCGTTTTCTTCATTTGAAACCGATTCAACGGCTTCTTTCAAACTAGGTTTCACGATACATCCCTCTTGATGATAATCCGCATTGCGCGTCACAATAATATTCGTACGATTCGGTAATGGGCGACCAATGGATTCGAAGGTTTTACGACCCATAATAATAGGAAAACCAGAAGTCGTTTCCTTAAATCGTTTTAAATCGGCAGGAAGATGCCAAATTAAATCATTGTCCTTTCCCAAAGCATTATTTAATCCGATTGCAGCAATGATCGTCACCATAAAATTAAATTTCTCGCAAAAATAATTGAAAAGAATTTCAGATTTGACGTTTTGAGCTTGTTTTTATCTTTTTGGAACACAATACGACAACGTTTTCGTTTGAAAATGATAGGTTTTTGGATAAAAAAAAGTTCCTAAAATTTTCAAATAATCTTAAAAAAGAGTTTAGTTTTTTGCCAAATAGAGAGAATCATTTAGGGATTTTATCAAACTCATAAATCTTATAAAATAGTTTGATTATCGTTTGTTAATTTTTGTGGCTTCAATACATTTACCCCAGTATTTGTAAAAAACAGTTATGGCAATTAAAAAACAATTTTTGAAAAGTAAACCTGTATGCAAAGTAACATTTACTGTTGCTGCAGAAGAAGCTAAAAACGTTGAGTTAGTTGGTTCTTTCAATGAATGGAATGCAGAAGCCACTCCATTAAAGAAACTAAAGAACGGTACTTTCAAAGGAACTGTTGATTTAGAAGCGAACAACTCATACGAGTTTAGATACATTATTGATGGTACTTATGTGAACGACGAACAAGCAGATAGCTATGCATGGAACGACTATGCAGGAGCAGAAAATGCAGTTTTAAACGTTTAATAAGTTTTTTGAGTAAAAAGAGAAAAAGGCCTCCATTCTAGAGGCCTTTTTTATTTCATAATTACACCGCTACAGCACCTTTGATATGCGGATGTGGATTATAGTTCAATAATTCAAAATCTTCGAAGGTGAAATCCTCAATATTGGTAATATTCGGGTTCATCTTCATGGCTGGCAACGGACGAATATCTCTTGATAATTGCAATTCCAATTGTTCAACATGATTATTATAAATATGAGCATCTCCGAAGGTATGCACAAAATCTCCAGGCTCATATCCACATACCTGAGCAACCATCATGGTCAATAAAGCATAGGATGCAATATTAAAAGGTACGCCTAAAAACACATCTGCACTTCGCTGATACAACTGACATGATAACTTTCCGTCAGCTACATAAAACTGAAAAAAAGCATGACAAGGAGGTAAGGCCGCCTTTCCGTTGGCTACATTTTCTGAAAACGATACCGAAGTATCTGGCAAAACTGATGGATTCCATGCCGAAACCAACATTCGTCGCGAATTCGGGTTCGATTTTAATTGCTCAATTACATTTTTCAATTGATCAATCTCTTCGCTATTCCAGTTTCTCCATTGGTGTCCATAAACCGGACCTAAGTCACCATTTTCATCGGCCCATTCATTCCAGATACGTACACCATTTTCTTGAAGGTATTTGATATTTGTATCTCCTTTAATGAACCAAAGTAATTCGTAAATAATAGATTTTAAATGCAGTTTTTTGGTGGTTATCATTGGGAATCCCTCTGATAAATCAAATCGCATTTGATAACCGAAAACACTTTTTGTCCCAGTTCCTGTTCGATCTCCTTTTTCGTTCCCGTGCTCAAGAATATGTGTAACCAAATCGTGATATTGCTGCATCTTCAATAAAATTTAAGTGTGTTTAAAAATATAAAAAGTGAACCTCACTTTTCTCGAATCTTGATGAGTCAAGTAAAGAAGTTATCAACTTTTTTTGATAAGTAAAGCGAATTAAGAAATTGGATTTTAGAATTTAGACGTTCGCTAGAAATCTTTAGCAAAAAAATTGCTTACCCTATAATCATTCCTGCAATAGTTGCCGACATTAAGGAAGCGATAGTACCTCCAATTAGGGCTTTCATTCCGAATTCAGAAAGTGTTTTTCGTTGTCCTGGTGCTAAGGAACCAATTCCACCAATTTGAATTCCGATAGACGCAAAATTTGCGAATCCACAAAGCATATAGGTTGCCATGATTACCGATTTATTATAATTCAAATGAATAGCACTAGTCACCGTTTTTAATTCGGCCAATTGAATATAACCTACAAATTCAGAAGCTGCTAATTTGATTCCGAGTAACTGACCCATTAAGGCGATATCTTCACTAGCAACCCCAATCAGCCACATCAAAGGTGCAAACATATATCCTAGAATGAACTCTAAAGAGAATCCTTGATACACCGTATTGTTTGCAATTATGGTATCTAAAGATGTGAACGTCCATCCGAGGTATTCGATTCCGTTGAATCCACCAACGAATCCTAAGATTCCGTTAATCATTGCAATGATAGCTACGAAAACCAAAAGCATTCCACCCACATTCACGGCTAATCGTAAACCTTCTGTAGTACCGTTCGCTATGGCATCTAATAGATTCGTACCAATACGCTCCTGAGAAACGCGAACATCAGTATTTACCTCTTCCGTCTGCGGATATAATATTTTAGAAATCACAATAGCCCCTGGAGCAGCCATTACAGATGCTGCCAATAAGTGCTTTGCAAATACCAATTCCAATTCTTTGTCTCCGCCTCCCAAGAATCCGATATAGGCTGCGAGAACTGCTCCTGCCACAGTTGCCATTCCACCAATCATCACTAGTAGCATTTCTGAGCGATTCATTTTTTCTAAATAGGCCTTAATTAACAACGGGGCTTCGGTTTGCCCTAAGAAAATATTCCCAGCTACAGATAAACTTTCCATACCCGAAATTCCTAAGAAGCTCGTTAGAATCTTAGCCAATACTTTTACGACCCACTGAATGATTCCCAAATAGAATAGTAAAGAAGTTAAGGCCGAGAAGAATATAATCGTTGGTAATACCTGGAAGGCGAAAATGTAACCGAAGGTATTCATATCGGCCACCAATCCTTCAAATAAGAACTTACTTCCAGCTTTGGTATACTCTAAAATTTCAATAAAAATTCCACCTACAAATTCAAAAATTGCCTTAACGAAGTTTACTTTCAGAACCCCGATAGCAATCAATAATTGCAATGCCAATCCAATTCCGACTTTCTTCCATTGAATGGCCAATCGATTAGCACTGAATAAAAATGCAATGATGATCAGGACAATCATTCCTAAAATTCCGCGCCATAAACTTTGAACGGAAAAACCTTGACTCGGAATGATTACATTTTCTTTTGGCTGTTCAATATTGGTAACTGCTACAACTTCCTCTGGAGACGCCATAACTGATGAAAATGCATAATACACTCCTCCTTCTGATAGGATTAAACGATCATCGGATAGGGATACAATATTATAATAACGAACCGTGTCTTTTGGTTGCTGATAATTAAATATCAATAAGTTGTTTTGACGGATATACGTTCCACTAGCCTTAAGATCTTTGGCTTTCAATTGATATTCAAAAGCACCTTTGTCAAGTGTAAAGGTATCTGTAGAATCAATTTCAAAAAGTGATTCTTTATTCTGATTTTTGATCGAAGAAAAACTCCAGGATGTATCAAGTTCTTGAGCAGATGTTAACGTACTCAAAAACAAAAACAGGAAAGTAATACTTAAATTTCTCATGGGTCTATTAAGCTCTGCGGCTTATTTCATCTCTTATTTTCGCAGCCATTTCGTAATCTTCATTGACCACGGCTTTTTCAAGTTCCACTTGTAATTCAGACATGGTCAATCCTGAGATTTGGTCTTCTTCAGAATCCGTTTGTGCTAATTCTACTAAGGTTTCTTTGAGGTCGTCATCTTCGGTCATAGTTTCTAGACCCATTTCTTCTTCAACCTTTAAATACACCCCAGCCTTATCGAGAATGTTTTCATAAGTATAAATTGGCGCATCGAAACGAACGGCCAATGCAATAGCATCAGAGGTTCTTGCATCAATAGTTTCTTCTGCACCATCGCTCACACAAATCAGGCTAGAGAAAAAGACGCCGTCCACTAATTTGTGAATAACAACTTCTTTCACAAGAATATTAAACGTATCTGAAAAGGTTTTAAATAGGTCGTGAGTTAAGGGTCTAGGAGGTCGAATTTCTTTTTCTAAAGCAATCGCAATAGACTGTGCTTCAAAAGCTCCGATAATAATGGGTAAGGTTCTTTTTCCATTTACTTCACTCAGCACCAAGGCATAGGCTCCGGTTTGAGTTTGACTGTATGAAATTCCCTTTATATTTAACTGGATTAAACTCATAAATCAAGCTACTTCTTTCATAAAAAGTTACAGTGGCACAATTTAATAAATTATATTTCAAACCTTCTATAAAATGAAAAAACCTATCAAAAATTTGATAGGTTCTTTCGCTTCGATTTATCAGACTAAGCTTGTTTAAAAGCTTTTAATTTATCAATCAATTTTGGCACTACCTCAAAGGCATCACCTACAATACCATAATCGGCAGCTTTAAAGAATGGAGCTTCCGGATCCGTATTGATCACAACTTTCACTTTAGAAGCGTTTACTCCTGCTAAATGTTGAATTGCTCCAGAGATTCCGATAGCAATGTAAAGATTAGATGCAACCGGTTTTCCAGTTTGTCCAACGTGCTCGCTATGCGGACGCCATCCTAAATCTGAAACTGGCTTTGAACACGCAGTAGCAGCGCCTAAAACGTTGGCTAACTCTTCAACCATTCCCCAGTTTTCAGGACCTTTTAATCCTCTACCCGCAGAAACCACAACATCCGCATCAGCAATAGTCACTTGACCAGTGGCTTTTTCCACTTTTTCTGTATTAACACCTAAACCGCCATCCACAGAAAAGCTAAATGATTCAACCGAACCATCAACTGGATTTTCAACCGTTCCGAATGAATTTTTCGCAAGACCGATTACCTTAACATCCGTCTTCACCTCTGTATTTGAAAATGCTTTGTTCGAAAACGCTTTACGTTTTACCGTAAAAGGTGCTGTACTGATTAAGTCAGAAACTACGTTTGATGCATAAGCAGCATTTAATTCAACGGCTACTAACGGGGCCAAATACAAACCATCAGCACTAGAATCAATGACAACTACATTCGCACCAATATTATTTGCTACGGCAGCTAAAGCAGATGCATATCCTCTGGCATTGAAATTATTCAAATCACCAGATTCTACATTTACTACCTTACTTGCTCCGTAGGTATATAATTCAGCTGCATCTCCATGATTAATGGTAGCAACTGTTAATGAACTTCCCAATTGTTCTGCAATCTTATTTCCATAAGATACAAGTTCGAACGCAGATTTTTTAAATTTTCCATCTGAAGAATCAGCAAAAACTAAAACAGACATATTTATATATTTTTAGAAATAAGATTAATTAAATTACTTTGGCCTCGGTGTGCAATAAATTGATGAGTTCATCAATATTTTCTGCATCTACCAATTTCACATCCCCTTTTGGCGCTGGTTTTTCGAAAGAACTTACCGCAGCAGATTCTCCAGCATCAATGGGTTCAATCACTTGCAATGGCTTTTTTCTCGCCATCATAATTCCGCGCATATTCGGGATTCGAAGATCTTTTTCTTCAACAATTCCTTTTTGCCCACCAACTACCACAGGTAATGTTGATGTCAAATATTCATTCCCACCATCAATCTCACGCACCAATTTCACATCAGAACCTTCAACTTCAATTCCTGTACAAGCATTCACAAAATTGTAGTCTACTAAGGATGCAAGCATACCCGGAACCATCTGACCGTTATAATCTGCAGACTCCTTTCCGGCTAATACCAAATCATATCCGCCATTTTTTACAACTTCTGCTAATTGTTTTGCGACTAATAAGCCATCGGTTGGTTCAACGTTAATACGAATCGCATCATCTGCTCCAATCGCTAAGGCTTTTCTTAATGTAGGTTCTGTATTCGCTAATCCAACATTAACTACAGTAACCGACGCCCCCTGCTTTTCTTTAAACCACATGGCTCTTGTCAAACAAAATTCGTCGTAAGGATTGATCACAAACTGCACACCGTTCGTATCGAACTTTGTGTTATTGTCAACAAAATTGATTTTGGAAGTTGTGTCTGGAACGTGACTAATACAAACTAAAATCTTCATCTATTTTCATTTTTTAATTGCAACAAAATTAAGTCTTTTTTTTAAAAAATACTATGCATGCATAATATTTTTTTTGAATTAATTCATAATCGAAATCGATTGCGCAAATGTATGTCAGAAATGCTGACTTTCTCTTTTTTTGATGGAAAATTTTGACAAATAATTCCTTATTTTTGCGGAGTTCAATAAATAGATTGTAAATGAAAACCGTACAGTTTAGAGAAGCGATTGCCGAAGCAATGAGCGAAGAAATGCGAAGAGACGAAAGCGTCTACTTAATGGGTGAAGAAGTAGCAGAATACAACGGAGCCTATAAGGCGAGTAAAGGAATGCTTGACGAATTTGGACCGAAGCGAGTAATTGATACACCAATTGCCGAGCTTGGATTCGCTGGTGTAGCTATTGGTTCTGCCATGAACGGGAATCGTCCGATTGTAGAATATATGACATTCAATTTCTCATTAGTAGGAATTGACCAAATTATAAATAACGCTGCCAAGATCAGACAAATGTCTGGCGGTCAATTTAACTGTCCGATTGTATTTAGGGGTCCGACAGCCTCTGCTGGACAGCTAGGTGCAACGCACTCACAGGCTTTTGAAAACTGGTTTGCAAATACACCCGGATTAAAAGTTGTTGTTCCTTCCAACCCATATGATGCGAAAGGATTATTAAAGGCTGCTATTCGTGATGACGATCCGGTCATCTTTATGGAGTCTGAGCAGATGTACGGTGATAAGATGGAGATTCCAGAAGGTGAATACATTTTACCCATTGGAGTTGCCGATATCAAAAGAGAAGGATCTGATGTCACTCTCGTTTCGTTTGGTAAGATCATTAAGGAAGCTTATAAAGCTGCGGATGAATTGGCCAAAGAAAATATCTCTGTAGAAATTATTGATTTGAGAACAGTAAGGCCTATGGATCACAAAGCCATAATCGAATCGGTAAAAAAGACAAATCGATTAGTTGTTTTGGAGGAAGCCTGGCCATTCGGAAGTGTTGCTTCAGAAATTACGTTTAGAATTCAAAATGAAGCATTTGATTATTTGGACGCTCCTATCAAGCGAATCACAACTGCAGATACACCTGCACCCTATTCTCCAACATTATTGGAAAAATGGATTCCAAATTCAAATGATGTTATCAAAGCGGTAAAGGAAGTACTTTACAAGTAATCCCTTAACAGCAATACTATTTAAAACTCTTTCCATTTTGGGAGGAGATTTTTTTGTGTAAAAGTGGCCACATTACTGCATTAAAGTTTCATTATCTAGTAGAATTTACTACTTTTGGCCCTCAATTAAAAACGAACAAATTAATATGGAATTAATAGTAAATTTTTTACCTGCATTTGGTGTCTTAGCACTATTGTTTGTATTTGTTAAAAGTGCATGGGTAGGTAAACAAGACCAAGGTGATGATAAGATGAAGAACATCGCCAAGAATATTGCGGATGGAGCAATGTCTTTCTTGAAAGCAGAATACAAAATCTTATCAATATTTGTAGCTGCTGTAGCCATCTTATTATATTTCAAAGGAAATGCTGAAGAAGGTTCGAACGGAGTAGTGGCAATTTCATTTATTGTTGGTGCCATCTGTTCTGCTTTAGCCGGTTTTATCGGAATGAAAGTGGCAACGAAAGCAAACGTTAGAACTACTCACGCTGCAAGAACTTCATTAGGAAAAGCATTGGAAGTTGCTTTTGCTGGTGGTGCAGTAATGGGATTAGGTGTTGTTGGATTAGGAGTTTTAGGTTTAAGCGGTTTATTCATGATCTACAGCGAAATGGGCTGGGGAATCAATGAAGTACTAAACGTTTTATCTGGATTCTCTCTTGGTGCATCTTCAATTGCATTATTCGCTCGTGTTGGAGGTGGAATTTACACGAAAGCTGCAGACGTTGGAGCTGACTTAGTAGGTAAGGTTGAAGCGGGTATTCCAGAAGATCACCCATTAAACCCTGCAACGATTGCAGATAATGTAGGTGATAACGTAGGTGATGTTGCCGGAATGGGAGCTGACTTATTTGAGTCTTACGTAGGTTCTATTATTGGTACCATGGTATTAGGTGCTGCTTTTGCAACGGTACCTGCATTTGCTGATTCTTTCAACGGGTTGGGTGCGGTATACTTACCATTGGTATTAGCTTCTATCGGAATTATCATGTCTATTATCGGTACTTTCTTTGTAAAAGTAAAAGATGGTGGGAATCCACAAACTGCATTGAACGTAGGTGAATTTGGTTCTGCTGGTTTAATGTTAGTTGCATCTTTCTTTATTATCGACATGATGTTACCTGCATCATGGACATTCGACGGAACCATTTACTCTTCAATCGGAGTTTTCTGGGCAGTATTAGCTGGATTAGTTGCTGGTTTAGCTGTAGGAAAAGTTACTGAATATTATACGGGAACAGGTACGAAGCCTGTATCTTCAATTGTAGCTCAGTCTGAAACTGGAAGTGCTACAAATATTATTGCTGGTTTAGGTGTAGGTATGATGTCTACTGCGATTCCAATTATCTTAATCGCTGCTGCGATTTTAGTATCTCACTATTTTGCTGGATTATACGGTATTGCAATTGCTGCTGTAGGGATGTTAGCAAACACTGGTATCCAGTTAGCTGTTGATGCTTACGGACCAATTTCTGATAACGCAGGTGGTATTGCTGAGATGGCAGAATTACCTAGCGAAGTAAGAGAGCGTACTGATAAATTAGATGCTGTTGGGAACACAACTGCTGCAATCGGTAAAGGTTTCGCTATTGCTTCTGCTGCTTTAACTGCATTGGCATTATTCGCTGCCTTCATGCAAACGGCTAAAGTAACTGCAATTGACGTTTCTCAGCCACAAATCATGGCCGGATTATTAGTTGGTGGTATGTTACCATTTGTATTCTCTGCACTTTCTATGAATGCTGTAGGTAGAGCTGCAATGGCAATGATCGAAGAAGTTCGTCGTCAGTTTAGAGATATTCCTGCATTAAAAGCTGCATTAGAAGTAATGAGAGCTGTTGATTCAGATATGAGCAAAGCAACTAAAGAGCAAAGAGCTACTTTCGATGCTGCGGATGGTGTTGCAGAATATGACAAGTGTGTTGAAATTTCTACACAAGCTTCTATTAAAGAAATGGTAATGCCAGGTTTATTAGCAATTGCTGTTCCTGTTGCTGTTGGTTTCTTAGGTGGAGCTGAAATGTTAGGTGGTTTATTAGCCGGTGTAACTACTTGTGGTGTGTTGATGGCAATCTTCCAATCGAATGCTGGAGGTGCTTGGGATAACGCTAAGAAAATGATTGAAAGTGAAGGAAGAAAAGGAACAGATGCTCACAAAGCTGCTGTTGTTGGTGATACTGTTGGTGATCCATTTAAAGATACTTCAGGTCCTTCATTAAACATCTTATTAAAATTAATGTCTGTTGTAGCCTTAGTAATTGCTCCAAGTATTGCATTAACTTCTAGCGCTGTTGTAGCAAAAGAAGAAATCAAGAAAGAAGTAAGAGTTGAAGTAAAAGGTGATAGCACAGAAATGGCTGTTGCTACAATCACTACGACTAAAGTGGTAGATGGTAAAGAAGTTACTGAAACAAAGACTATCGAAGGTACAATCGAAGAGATTGAGAAAAAAGCAAAGGAATCTGGAGAATTGGTTGAAGTAAAAATCAAGAAAACTGCAGATGATGCTAAAGAAATAAAAAAGGAAGTAAGCGTTATTGTTGAGAAAAAAGAATAGCAAACCCGTCCTATTAAAACATAAAAAAAGCCCGAAATATTTCGGGCTTTTTTTATTTAGTAACTTCTTCGTTTAACTAATTCTGGCGTCTTTCGCTCCACATACCTTTTGAAGATTCGGGCAAAATATGCAAAAGGTCTTCGGTAATAAGACAGCCGCAAAGACCGACCACTAAACTTCAATAACTTTCCGAATTCAGAATTCAAGCTCGACTGATAATCCTTTAAATCATTGGCCAAGTAGGCATTATTTTCAATACACTCTTTAATCTTATTGGCGCAAATGATTCCAGACATCATTCCTGTACCTACTCCTTCTTTGTAGAACGGATTTGCTAATCCGGCCGCGTCACCAACTAGCAAGAAACGATTGCCGTAAGCCTTTTGATCAAAAAAATGATAGGGTATGCCCCAACCTCTCCAATTGCCTTCTCTTTTGGCATCGATGAATCTTGATTTCACCTTCGGATGAGTTGTCAGAATTTCTTCCAATACTTCTTTTAAATTGATATCGTACTTCTGAATATTCTCAGTATTTCCGCCTAAACTGACATTCACGTCTCCATCCGCAAGTGGAAAAATATAGAAGAACAGCGGGATCTTATGATAATAAATTCGAATCTCTGCTTCCAAGTCTTCGGGTTGTCCTACAACTCCTGAATAATAAGCATTGATAAACGTAGACATTTGATGCTTCGGAATTTTTCTTTTGGCCAGTTTTCTAGCTACAACGGATTGAATTCCGTCTGCTCCAACAATCAGTTTCGATCGGATAATTTGACCACTTTTTAATTGCACCTCAACATGATCCGATTCCCCTTTTATCCTTTTCACCTCATCTCCAAAAATCTTGTCGGCGAACTTGTCATTCAAATGCTCAACGAGAAAATTATCAAAATCCATTCGTTTCGCATAGGATATAATGGAATCCCGATCCGGTGTCTCTCGAAAATTTATAAAATGACCATTATTGATGTGTAATTTGATAGACTTGCTATGGAGTACTTTAGGATGTTTTAAAAACGTATTGAATACATCTTCATCCAATAATTTTAACGCTTTATAAGCATATAAAATCAATCCGTCACCACAAGTTTTATCCCTCGGAAAAACCGCCTTATCAATAATGATATGAGGTATTTCAAGTTTTGACAATTGCATCGAAGTTGCAGCGCCAGAAGGACCTGCGCCTACAATACAAACATCGGTTACTAAAGTATTTTGGTGACTCACTAGATGTTTTGTTTCACTAAGGAAAAACGAATATAATCATCTGTGAATTTTTGACTCAATTTATTGACTGAAAAATCATCCAGTTGTAATATTCGAGGGTAGCCTCCTGTCGTTTGACAATCACGCATCAAAACAATTAATTTGCCTGAAGGAGTTAACTGAACCGTTCCAGGGATAACTCCAGAAGACAATTGCTGCGGAAAATCATTCGAAATTTCTTCCTTCAAAACAACTCCTATGCGATTGCAGTTTTTCGATAATTGGAACTGTTGCGTGAGTTGTCTCTTCTGATCATCATTCAATAAGTGAAACTCTGGTCCTGGATAACAATCCATTCGATTGCCATCAAAGACATCAACATTATAAAGTTGAAAATTTGCTTCAACTGATACATTATTGCCATAATCAAAAGAAATATAATCACCTTTTTCCAATCGGAATTTAGATGTAATGTGTTTACATTGACTTCGACTATTCAATACTTCTTCCGATTGGATTCCGCCTTTAATTCCGATATAAGTATATACACCATTTTTACGCTTCCCAAAACTCAATATATCTCCTTTTTGGATTAGAATCGGCGTGTCCATTTGGATTGCTTTTGCATTAATCATCGGATTGAAATCCGCTCCCGTTAAACAAATTTGGATGTTCTCATCAAAGAGAAACTTTCCACTACCAAATGTGACTTCCAAACAAGCGGCATTTTGATTATTCCCTAGTATTATATTCGCATTTTTAAACGAATGAAAATCCATAGCTCCTCCTCTTGATATTCCGAAAGAAGACATTCCTTTCCTTCCTAAGTCCTGAATGGAAAGGTAAATTCCTGAATGTAAAACTTCAATCATAATGCAATTGTTTTTAGTTTTGCTCCTCCTGAAATTTTATCATATTCCGATTTGGTTATTGGAACAAATTTCACATAATCCCCTGATTTCATTTTACAAGGAACATCTTTATGTGGATCAAATAATTGCACCGGACTTTGACCAATCACATTCCATCCTCCAATGGATTCGAAAGGATAAACCCCTGTTTGACTGCCGCCAATGGCAACCGAACCTTTAGGTACGACTTTCGGATTCCCTCTTCTAGGATGATGCAAATCTTGATCTAATCCTCCCAAATACATGAATCCGGGCTGGAATCCTAAAAAATAGACCAAATACTTTGTTGAACTGTGCTTTTCAATAATGGATTCAACCGATATTCTCTTGGCCTTCGAAAATTCTAGTAAATCTGTGTTTTCGATTCCGTAAAACACCGGAATTTCCCAAATTTTTCGGTTTGAAAATTTTACAGCTTTTCTACTAGTATATAAATGTTGAAGTTGTTTTTTACGTTTCTTAAAATCGCTAATTGGGGTCAGAAAAATGACGGTTAACGAACAATAACCCACAATCATATCCTCCAATTCCATTTCGGATAATTGATCTTTGAATGCTAAAATATCAAGGAGTATTGTCTCGTTTATTTCCGCTGGCCATTCGACCAGAATTGCTGAACTTCCAAAAGGTTTATATGTGATATTATAGTTTTTCAACCTTGTAATTGGAGTTTAACATTTCTAAAATGGCAACTGCATTATTCGTATCACCATGAACACAAAAAGTGTCCGACTGTATCGGTAAAATGATACCATTACGAGTTAACAATTCTCCAGTATGTAATCGATTGACATGCTGTAAAACATCAGCTGGATCATGAAAAACTGCATTGGCTTCTTTTCGATTTACCAAAGAGAAATCATCATTGTAGTTGCGATCACAAAACACCTCAAAGGAAATATTAAACCCTTCCTTTATAGCCAAGTTAGCAATAATTGATTTTGGTGGAACAAAAATTACGGCATTTGGCGAAGTGCGTATGATGGCTTCAATTACAATTTCGGCAGTTCTTTGATCTTTTGCGGCCAAATTATACAATGCCCCATGAGCCTTTATATGGTGTAATTCGGTATTCTTTTTATTGGCAATTTCTAAGACAACTGAGATTTGATGTAGTAAAGAATCTAACAATTCTTGGTTATCCATCTGCAATATTTTTCTTCCGAAGTTTTCCCGATCTGGAAAAGAAGGATGAGCGCCAATTTGAACTTGATGCTGTATGGCTAAATCAATTGTATTTTCAATAATTTCTTTATTACCTGCATGTCCACCACAAGCTATATTACAGGCAGATATAAAAGGCATTAATAAGTCCTCGTTATCAAGTTCTTCCCCTAAATCACAATTGATATGGATTGTTTTCATATGAATTTTAAAACACTAAGAATTCCCTTTATTCCTAAAAACAAAGCAAACAAAACGATAACAAATCCGATTACATTCTGAAGTTTAGAATTGACATGGTCTTTCAAGATGGATTTCTGATTGACCATCCAAAGTAGAATTCCTGCAATGATAGGCAATAATAATCCGTTAGCGATTTGGGCAAATTTGATAATTTCAATTGGTTTGAATCCAATGGTTGAAAAAACCACTCCTAATAAAAGTACAATTCCCCAAACCCATTTGAATCTTTTGTCATTTCGATCTGTTTTCCAACCTAAACATCCTCGAACCACATAGGCTGCGGCCAAAGGCGCAGTAATTGCTGATGTGATTCCGGCTGCAAATAATCCGATAGACAATAAATATTTAGCCAGGTTACCATATAGAGGCTTTAAACTTTCGGCCAAATCGACCGCGTTTAATACCTCAATAGATTGATTTGCCGCGGCAGAAATTATAATACTGATGGAAACCAACCCACCAATGAGAATAGCCACTACGGTATCTGATTTTGCCAGGGATAACTCTGAAGCAGATTTCCATTTTTCTTTCACTAATGAAGAATGAAGAAATAAATTATAAGGCACTACTGTAGTGCCGACCAAGGCAATAATCGTTAGAATATTTTCCGAGGTTACTGTTGGCATAATCATTCCTTTTAGCATTTCCAACACATCAGGTTTTGTTAAAATCGCTGTAAGCAAAAAGGAAATACTCATTAAGAGGACCAGTGTTACAAAAAATCGTTCGAGAAACTTATAATCTCCAATGCGTAAAATGATAAAAGCAATTAACCCAATCAACAAACTGTAAGCATTGAGTGTAAAATTACCCATGGTCCATTCCAGTTTTCCGAATAAGGTTTCTAGTCCTAAAATTCCACCACTAATATTTCCAGCTTCATAAGCCGCATTTCCCATAAAAATGGCAATCAATACCAAACCAATGAGAATTACATTGAAGATCGGATTTTTAATTTCAGTTTTGATGACTTCAGAAACATCTTTTTGTGCTACTACTCCGATTCGAACCACCATCAATTGTAGAATAATTGTTACAACTACAGATACCAGCATAGCCCATAGCAAGGCATACCCAAATTTCACACCTGCTAAAGTGCAAACCGTCACTGTTCCGGGTCCAATAAAGGCAGCAGCAATGATGGGGCCTGGGCCAATGTTTTTAATCCATTTGTTCAATTGATTCAGAATTTTGGTCAAAAAAAACACCCTAGTAAGGGTGTTATAAATGTAACTATTAATTTTTAATAGGCGTATCGTTGCGGCCCTCCTCGGCGAATTTCCTCATTCGCATGCTCCTCAAATTTCTTAAAGTTTTCACGAAAGGCATTCGACAATTTAAAGGCTGTATCGTAATACGCTTTATCATTATTCCAAGTAGTTCTCGGACTTAACAATTCAGATGGAACACCTGGACAATTTCTCGGTTGTGCCACTCCGAATACAGAGTGAATGTGATAATCTTCATAGGTGTAATTACCCAACTTCCCTTCCAGAACAGCAGTGATCATGGCACGCGTATATTTTAATGGCATTCGTCTACCAACTCCATACTTACCACCAGTCCATCCCGTATTTACCAACCAAACATGAACTCCCGCTTCTTTCATTTTTTCACTCAACATTTCAGCATATTTCGTTGGGTGTAATGGCATAAATGGCGCACCGAAACATGCAGAAAAACTAGGTAAAGGCTCATCAATTCCAGCCTCTGTTCCAGCCACTTTTGCCGTATATCCTGAGATAAAGTGATACGCAGCCTGAGCTGGCGTTAACTTTGAAATTGGGGGCAACACCCCGAAAGCGTCTGCTGTTAAGAAGAAAATATGCTTCGGATTTTCACCAATAGATGGTTGTTTACTATTCTCAATATGATAAATAGGATAACTTACTCTCGTATTTTGAGTGATGGTTGTATCTGCGAAATCTACATTTCCTTGATTATCTAAAATTACATTTTCTAAAATGGCGCCTTTTTTAATCGCCCCATAAATTTCAGGTTCCTTTTCTTTTGAAAGGTCGATTACCTTCGCATAACACCCACCTTCAAAGTTGAAAATGGTGTTTTCTGCTGTCCATCCGTGCTCATCGTCTCCAATTAGTTGTCTGTTTGGATCGGTTGAAAGGGTGGTTTTACCTGTACCTGATAATCCGAAAAAAATTGCTGTATCGCCATCTTTCCCAACATTGGCAGAGCAGTGCATGGGTAATGTATTTTTATAAACGGGTAAAATGAAGTTTAATGCTGAGAAAATACCTTTTTTAATTTCTCCAGTATATCCTGTTCCACCAATCAAAGCTACCTTTCGAGTAAAGTTCAAAATAGCAAAGTTGTGTTGACGTGTACCATCAACATCTGGATTTGCCATAAAACCAGGAGCATTAATCACGACCCATTCAGGATCAAATCTATCTAACTCATCCTCCGTCGGGCGTAAAAACATGTTATGAACAAACATATTACTCCATGGATATTCGTTTACTGCCCGAACACTCATTTTGTAATTTTCATCCGAGCAGATAAAACTGTCACGAACATAAACTTCTTTTTCCGATAGGTAATCAACAACCTTATCATACAATGCATCAAATTTATCTGAATCAAAAGCAACATTAATATCACTCCACCATACTTTATCTTTTGTGATATCGTCCTTAACAATAAAACGGTCCTTTGGTGAGCGGCCTGTAAACTCTCCTGTTTCAACGGTAATTGCTCCTAATGAAGTTTCCCTTCCCTGATTTTTCTGCAACGTTTCCTCATGTAATTCATCCGAAGAAAGTTGATATCGAATCATAGCATTTTTAATTCCTAAATCATTTAACGAAATCGATTTCGTATTGGGGTTGTATACAGCCATAGATTATTTAAATTAATTTAACAGGGCAAAATTACACATTATTTCAATAGCAGCTATTTTTATTGAAATAAATTCTATTTTTTCTGATTTAAGGTGCTTTTTTTGAGAAAAATGTAAAACATATACCCCCAACCTATCATGAATAGGAGTCCGCCAGTTGGAGTCACAAACCAGATTGTGTTTATGTCAATTTCGGTCAAATAAATAAGATAAATGGATCCCGAAAAGAAGAAGATACCGATTAAAAACAAATACGATAGTTGCTTCGCCTGTTTTTCGGTGAACCATTGTCCAGCCCAAATCATAAATATCATAATCACATGAATAAACTGATAAAACACAGCTGTTTGAAAGCTCCTCAATTCCGCAGTCGATAGAATTTCTTTAAGGGCATGAGCGCCAAACGCTCCCAATCCAATGGCTAACAGACCTAAAAAGGCTGATATTGTTAGAATTTTAAACATTTTATTTAGTTTTTGTTATATTTTAAACAAAAGAGTATCTTCGTAATCACACAAAATTAGTTGATTTTTTTATGAAATCTATTCTTATTGTAGGTACTGGAAAATCGAGTATTTATCTGATTGAATACTTATCCGAAAAAAGTAAATCCGAAGATTTTAGCATTGTAATTGCCGATCAAAATTTGAATCCGAATATTGAAAATCTTCTCCATTCGAATGCCAATATTTCCTTTCAGCAATTGGATATTACCAATGAAGAAGCCACTCGAGAATGCATTCAAAGGGCATCTGTGGTGGTATCCATGCTACCTGCAAGGTTTCATATGATTATTGCCAAATTATGCTTGGAAAACTCCAAACACATGGTCACTGCCTCTTACATTACTCCAGAAATGTTAGCTATTGATGAGCAGGCAAAATCCAAAGGATTGGTATTCATGAACGAAATTGGCGTTGATCCTGGGGTGGATCATATGAGTGCTATGCAGGTGATTGATCGAATCCGCGATAATGGCGGTAAGATGTTATTGTTTGAATCTTTCTGCGGAGGTCTTGTTGCTCCAGAAAGCGATGATAATCTATGGAATTACAAATTCACCTGGAACCCACGTAATGTAGTGTTAGCCGGACAAGGCGGAGCTGCTAAATTCATTCAGGAAGGGACGTATAAATACATCCCTTACCATAAATTATTTCGACGAACAGAATTCTTGGATCTTCATACATACGGAAAATTCGAAGCCTATGCGAATCGTGATTCATTGCGATACCGACGAATTTATGGTTTGGAAGATATTCCAACCATGTATCGTGGTACCATCAGAAAAGTCGGATTTTCCAGAGCATGGAATATTTTTGTACAACTGGGTATGACTGATGATTCCTATACCATCGAAAATTCTGAAACGATGAGTTACCGTGATTTCACCAATTTATTCTTGGCATACTTACCAAATGATTCTGTAGAATTAAAATTGCGATCCTATCTAAAAATTGATCAGGATGATGTAATGTGGGACAAACTCATCGAACTCGATATTTTTAATCCAAATAAAAAAGTAGGATTGAAAAATGCAACTCCAGCGCAAATTCTCCAAAAAATCTTAATGGATTCATGGACTATGAAACCTGAAGACAAAGATATGATTGTCATGCAGCACATGTTCGGATACGAATATCAAGGTAAGAAAAAACAGATTGAAAGCAGTTTGGTGGTCATTGGAGAAAATCAAACCTACACGGCCATGGCAAAAACTGTTGGTCTTCCCGTTGCTATTGCTACGCTTAAAATTTTGAAAGGGGAAATTACGAATCCTGGTGTGCAATTACCGATTGCTAAAGAAGTATACGAGCCTATTCTTGCGGAATTAAAAACACACGGAATTGAGTTCTTCGAATACGAAGTTCCGTATTTAGGATACAATCCGAATAACATTCTAGGATAATTAGAAATTGAGGTAAAAATCCTTTGTTAAATGAATAAATTCTTCTGTATACTGATGACGACTTTGTTCGACGACTACAGTGTCGGAATGAATTGTTGATTCTTGACCTGAAAAACACAAAAGACTTCTCTTAAACTGAGATTCAGGAGTTCCCTTTACCCAACATTTTTTAAATACATACAATCCAGCTGCTTTGCAAATACTAAGAAATTCCGGTTCATTTTGAAACGGAATAATCGTAGCAAATAATCCGTTTACCTGTAGAAGTTTCCTCACTGAATCGATCAATTCTTCATAGGATAGGGATTGGGTATTTCTAGCCAATTTTCGTTCTTCGGATTCTGGGCGGATGGTTTCCATAAAAAATGGTGGATTTGAAATAATACAGTCAAATTTGACATTGAGATTGGCAAAAGTAAAATCCTGAATCGAACAATGAGAGACTTGCAGGCGATTTGACCATTTTGAATTTTGAAAGTTCATGTAACATTCCTCCGTTGCAGATGCTTCAATCTCAACAGCCTGAATAAAGGCATTTGGAAATCGTTGTGCCATCATTAAAGACAAAATTCCTGTACCGGCTCCAATATCCAGAATTCTTTTTGAATCCGGTAAAAATGGAACCCACGATCCTAGTAAAATAGCATCGGTTCCCACTTTCATAGCAGATTTATCCTGTAGAACTGAAAACTCTTTAAATCGGAACATTCTTCCCTCCTAATTTATAGCAATTATACTTTATATTTGTTGAAATTTCAGATTCTAATGAGATCGATTTTTTTATTTGCAATTGTTTCATTATTCCTTTTCGCCTGTACTCCTGCGACAATGCAAAATGAGGAGGAAGAAATACCATTAGCAGAAACCGATATACGATTCGAATTTATGACAACAGAGGCTGACTATGATGAAATTAATCTCGCCTACTATGATCATAAAATTGATGCTTTTCGTGATTCTGTAATGGTTTTCGATTACGATAATGCGAATAACCCATTACCCATCATATTAGAATGGGAGAACCACGGATTCCAATATCTGCGTGGTGAAGTTTATCGAAATAATTATAGTCCGGCCGAATTGACAGCAAGAATTTTAGTGAATGATACAGAAGTTTTTATTGAAACAAAAACCGGAAATGCCAATCAATTCGCTAGGATTGTTTGGGATTATACCATTGATTAAGACTCATAATTGTTCAAATTAATACCTTAGGTATTTATCGAACACCTCAATAACCGGCTTTACCTCTCCATCATTCGAAAAGAAAGTTCGGCGCGTAAATGATTTAAAAGGAGCGGCAGGTTCCCACCAGAATATCCCTTTTCCCAAATTATTTGGAATTTGTAAAATGATGTCATTTACATGTTCTAGAAATTCCTTTTGTCCTTTTTCCGTTTCAGGGAAAGGTGGCTTCTTTTCTTTATACTCGGCAACATCATAATTGTAAGCCGTTTCTACCAGGATAATATCCTTTTTATATTCCAAAGCTGTGAAATTCAAACATTCTCGTAAATTTAATAAATTCCCATGCCACCATGGATAGTAAGACTGTCCAATAACATCGTATTTAATATTGTAGGTGTGTAACTTATCAAACCAATATTTTGTAAAATTCTTATCTCCTCCTTTATCAATATGAATCATGATTTTTGGGGGTTTTCGATTTCCACAACTTGCCATCACTCCCTTAATTCCTGCCTGTAATAAACCAGCTAAATTATCCCAGTTTTCGGGTAATTTCCCGTTCGGCCAACACATACCATTACTAATTTCATTTCCAATTTGAACCATATCCGGAAACACTCCGGCATCTTTAAAGGCAATCATGGTTTCTTTGGTATACTCATAGAGTTTTTGTTCCAAATCCTTCTGAGGCAAACTATCCCAGGTCTTAGGCAAATACTGTTTCTGCGGATCGGCCCATGTATCTGAATAATGATAATTCAACAAAAACTTGTATCCTTTTTCTTTCGCTTCTTTCGCCATTGCAATTGTGTATGCCAATCCATTTGGCAATCGAGTAGGTGTATGGAATAATCGTAATCGAATCCAGTTGTACCCATGCTCACGAAAGATATCGAGGCCCTTTTTTACGATTCCGTTTTCTTTGAATTGAAATCCTTTGTCTTCCGCCTCTTTCACAAAAGACAAGTCAGCTCCAATAGCATATTCCTGAGCGTTTAATTGTGAAGAAAATCCGATAATCAACCCGAATAAAAGGATAAGCGTATTATTTTTTACTGTATTTCTTTTCATCGGTAAATGTTTTTGAAACTTCCATTTTTAAATCTTCAGATTGGACTTTAATTGTCCATTCTTTAGTCCTTTTATGAACTTTAATTAGTATTGATGCAATTCCTGCTTCACATCGAACAATCGGATCTCCCACTACTTCAACTCCTTCGGAAACGACGAATTTCACCTCTTCCGCATAATTTGGAATGCGATTGATTTTTGTGTCAGTTACCATCGCCTCAACAAAAATCAAGTCATACAATTCGTCTTCATAGTATTGGGTTCTATCATCAGTTTTAATCACAATGGTTTTCGCTTCTTTTGGTGTATTACGATACATCTCCGTCACTTTTTTACCATCAATAAATCCGACTGCTCTGAGTTCCCCTGGTTCAAATTCATCAAGTTTAAATGTAAATGGCGGATGTTTTAAATTATTGGATATTCGATTCACATCTGGCTTTTGAGTTCCTAAACTGCGCCCATTTAAAAACAGTTCGACTTGATCGCAATTGCTAAAAATGCGAACATCCGTGGTACTTTCTGGCGTCCAATAATTGGCAATATATACCATGGGGGCTCCCTGCGGATGACTGGCATCTCGCTGACTTTGATAGAAGAAATAGGAAAACTTCGGAACTCGGAATACATCCATAATTCCAGAGGCTTCCACATCATCGGCATAGCCGCGATTGTAATCAAACATTACCCAGTACCCATCAGCAAAAGCAGGCGTATTGAAATTGTCATTGTGTGCCTCTTGAATATTTAGTGATTGTTGTAATAATCCTTTTTCTCCAGCACCTCGAAGCTGACGACTTGATCGTTCTTCTTGCAATAAATTTCCCCAGGAATCCTGATTCAATCCGGCATTCATGGCGTAGTACTCCCAATCACCATATTCTGAAATAGTATAGGGTTTCTTTAATTTGTCATCGTAATGTTTCAATCGATGCTGACGCGCTTGTAGGTAAATATCATACCCATAGGATTGCCATCCGGCGGTGAAACACTGATCTCCCGGATATTCCTTATGGGCAATTGTGGTTAACGAATCAATAAAAGGCTCTGGCATCCAGCTTTCATTCAGGGAAACTTCCCAAGCAATTACGGATGCACGATTTCGGTCTCTGCGGATTAAATCCCGTGCCGTTTGAAAGACATGTTTTTGAAATGCCTCGTCTTGACTAAAATATTGCCAACCCAAAATGGCATTAATGGTTACAATTCCCAATTCGTCGCAGGCATCCATAAATGATGGACTTTGCGGATAATGAGACAAACGCACATAATCGAATCCGGCATCTTTAATTTTCTTCGCATCGCGATAATTTGCGTTATCTCCGATAGCATACCCCACTAAGGGATATTCCTGATGCCGATTGACACCACGCAAAAAAGTCTTCTTCCCATTAAGGTAAAAATCCTGTCCAACAAATTTCATTGTTTTAATTCCAATTCGATGTACCTCCTCGTCAACCACATCGCCGTCAACTAAAACCTGAGTTTTTAATTCATATAAATTTGGATCATCTGGAGACCATAATAAAGGATTGTCAACAATTAAACTGGACGTAATTTCTTTATCAGAACCTGTCGAAAATTGTTGAGCTTCACTGCTTGTTGATACGACTTCGATTCTGTCTTTCATCAGAATGTTTCGAACAGCAACAAAAGCGTCTTTCACATCCGAATTACGAACATGGGTTTGGATTTTTATTTCGGCACTCGTATCAGTCACCTTCGGATAACTTACAAAAACTCCTCCACTGGCAACTTTGTTTTCTAAAATCGGATTGGTGATATGAACTTTATTTTTCGAGATGAACCATACATTTCGGTAAATTCCACCATAGGTGTTAAAATCTAAAATTTCTAAAGGTTTCGGACCAGTCACTGGATTGTCCAGATTGTTCAACTTCACCGTTAATACATTGTCCTTTGTGTATTCAACATCATCAGAAATATCGACTGCAAAAGGCAAATAGCCACCATGATGGGTGATTTTCTTTTTACCATTGATCCAAACCTCGGCAATATTCATTGCCCCTTCAAACTTTATAAACAACTTCTTATTCATATGGGAGTTATTAAGGGTGAACACCTTTTTATACCAAGAAATTCCTTGCCATTGATCATTGACAACTCTCGGTTCAATCTTTGGAGTATGGGGCAACTGAACACTCTCCCAATTGGATTTATCAAAATCTTCAAGATAATTCACCGCTTGGCTCACACTGTCTTGCTTAATGAAGTACCAGTTGTTATTGAATTTAATTTGTTTTCCTTTAAAATCAGAATTTGATCCGCATTGATAAAAAAACAGGACCACACACAATCTAAAAATCCATTTCATGAGTGTAAAAAATTTGTTCTAATTTACAAAAACTGCCCCTAAACGAGAAGTTAAAAAATCGGTAGATAACTACCAGAAATGAAATAAAATGCAGTAATTTGTGTGAAAATTTCTAGATAGAATGAGTACAGTACGTCAATTATATCCATTAAAATTCCAACCCCTTTACAAATACCGAATGTGGGGTGGAAATAAGTTACGAACGGCGCTTAACAAAGCGTATGAAGGAGAGAATATTGGAGAATCTTGGGAGATTTCAGATGTGCAAGGGGATGAAACAAAAGTGATGAACGGACCGCTTACTGGTCATACCTTGCGGTCATTGGCTAACGAATTCAAAGGCGATTTTCTGGGCAATGGAGTGTATGAAAAATTCGGAAATGAATTCCCTTTACTCATCAAGTTTATCGATGCCAAAACGCCATTATCTATACAAGTACATCCTCATGATCATATTGCCAAAGAACGTCATAATTCCTTCGGAAAAAATGAAATGTGGTATGTTATGGCTGCAGATGAAGGCGCAGAAATTATTGTAGGTTTCGATCAGAAAGTAGACAAAGAAACCTACACTAAAAAACTTGAAGAAGGCAATATTTTGGAAGTTATGAATGCAGAAAAAACAGCTGCTGGAGATGTATTTAACATTCCGACTGGACGCGTTCATGCTATTGGTGCTGGTGTCCTTTTGGCTGAAATTCAGCAGACTTCAGATATTACCTATCGTATTTACGATTACAATCGCGTTGATAAAGCCACTGGAAAAACCCGTGAATTACACAATGATTTAGCTATTGATGTGATTGATTTCGAAGTTCACGATTCTTATAAAACCAACTACGATAAAACGGTAAATGCCAGAAGTAAAATGGTGCATACACCCTATTTTAAATCGAATATTTTACCGATTTCAGAACCACAAAAAGTAGATTATTCGAACATGGATTCTTTTGTAATTCATATTTGTACAGAAGGTGCTTACAATATCTATTTTAAGGATGAAGTCTATCATGTAAAGAAAGGCGAATCGATTTTATTGCCTGCACAAATTGACGGAATAGAAATTCAGCCCGTTGGTTTCTCTGAAATATTAGAGGTTCATATGTAACCAATAGTTAAAAAAAATCTAAAAGGGATTGTAGTGCGCAATCCCTTTTCTTTTTTGGTGTTGTTAGTATAAAAACATTTGTATGAATGGACACCTCAACACCCACAGAATCACAATCCTTAGCTTCGTTTTACTTATATTCTTCGGAATTCAATTCCACCTCAATCGAACCGAGTCACTGACCAACAAATACGAACGCGAATTAAAATTACAGGAAGCCTTTCGCGATAGCATTCGCTCTTATCAATTCAAAAACGGACTAATTCTTCAGGAAAAGAGAAGTTTACAAGGAAAACTTAAAAAACTACAATCCAGACAGGCAGATTTAACTACAGAACAACAATCATTATTGACTACTGTTAAGCGTCTTCAAAAGGAGCAGAAAAAACAAAAATCAATCTTTGCTGCAGCTCAGATTCAGTACAAAAAACTCATCGATTCTATGAATACTCAAATGGGCGTTTTACAACAACAGGATTCAAAAAATCATCAAATGGTTTTCACAAATGCGAACAGTGATGGCCACATCGAATTTGAAATTGAAACCGAACATCTGCTATCCAACAGAAACCATCCGAAGCTCTACATCAAATCACTGGACTTTCCAAACACACAAACCGTAACCTTTAATTTTGACAAGAACCAACGCAAAGATTATCCGATTTCCTTTTCGATCATCAATAGCAATCCATACTTCAAAGCACATAGTATTGAAAGCTATGTGATTCCGAATATCGAAAAGAAAATTGTGGATCCGAATGCCAGTCAAAAAATCAAAAACTGGTTCAAACGAAACGGAAATCAATTATTAGTTGGCGCACTAAGTTTTGCTACTGGAGTTACCATTTCAAACTTCTAGACCACCTTTTTTAAACTTTCTAATTCAATTTTGAGTTCATTGAACATCTGGAGAATACTACTAATCTTAAGGTCTTGTTCGTGGTATTCCTGGGTATTGATGGCACAGGTAAATTTCCACAATTCCAATACCTCAGAAGCAGGTACTTCATACGGTGCATACGCTGAATTATCTGGCTTTAACAATAACGTACCTCTGGTCTCAATTTGATTGTAAACCCGCTTATACGTTAATCCGTCGTTTCGGGTAACGACCACATAAGAAGTTCCGTCACGAACATCTCTAATATCTTCTACAAACTCGCCAATTACATAGGAACCATCTTTCATCGGCAACATGGAATCTCCTTTTATCGGAAAAGCTCTGTGTTTGCCTGTCGGTAAAAACGGTAATTTAATTTTTTGCAATTGCTCAATATACTCTGGATCGTTGTAGCCTAATAAATATCCAGCCGAAGCTTTTGTTGGTACTACTTCTATTAAATTCTCATTCTCAGCATCCACCATAATTGGAAAAAGTACACGCTGATTTCCAATTTCAATAAAGGAATTGTCTTCTGTCTTTGTCAAATCCTTTTTTACCAAAATATCAATGGGCAATTTGAAATAATCCGAGAGCTCAATTAAGGTTTCAATAGGCGGTTCACTACGCGCCTCTTCATAAGAACCAATTCGCGATCTATTGATTTGTAATTCCTCTGCCAGTTGCTCTTGGGTAAGCTTATTGAGTTTTCGTAAATGCCGAATATTTTTTGATATCAATTTCATAATACTACAAATATAAGCAACAAAAACTACATTATGTAGATATTTTTGTATCATGTTTTTGAACACGCATTCTTATTATAGTTTACGCTACGGCACAATAGCTCCTAAAGAACTGATCAACAGTTTAAAAAAGCTTCATATATCGTGTTTCGCGATTACAGATATTAATGCAACAACCATGGCTTTAGACATCTATCGATTGGGTAAAAAAGCCGGAATAAAAGTGGTTTTGGGCGCTGATTTCAGAAACAGTGTACAGCAGCAATTTGTGATGATTGCCAAAAATAATAATGGATTTAGATCTATTAATGAGTACCTCTCTGAATTTTTACATCAGCGGAATTATGTGATTCCGAAACGGGCTAAAAAACTCGAAGATGTGATCGTGATTTATCCTTTTCATTCCTTTCAAAATGACTCTTTAGAAGCCAATGAATTTTTAGGAGTTCGATTAACCGATTTAAAAAAATTACCCTTTTCTCCATGGAAAAACAGGTTAGAAAAACTGGTGGTACTGCATACGATTTCATTTCAAAACAAACGCGGATTTAATACGCATCGCTTATTACGCGCTATCGATAATAACACCTTACTCAGTAAACTTCCGAAAAGCGAACAAGGGAGTGAATCCGATGTATTGATACCTCCTTACAAACTGAAACGACTATTCGAAAACTATCCTAAAATTATCGAGAATACCGAGCGAATTCTAGCTGAATGTGTCACCAATTTTGATTTTTCAGATGGTGTTCCTAACAATCAGAAGTGCTATACAAACAATGAAGAACTGGATTTTAAACTCCTCAAAAAACTCACGTTTCAAGGACTCGCCTATCGCTATGAAAAACCTACACCAAAGATTTTAGCACGTATTGATAAAGAATTATCGATTATCAAAGAAAAGGACTTTGTCTCTTACTTCCTGATCAATTGGAAAATTCTAAAATATGCCCGAAGCAAAAATTACTACTATGTAGGCCGTGGTAGTGGTGCAAACAGCATCATCGCCTACCTCCTCCGTATTACGGATGTTGATCCGGTAGAATTGGATTTGTACTTCGAGCGATTTATCAATTTGTATCGTAAGAATCCACCTGATTTCGATATTGATTTCTCATGGAAAGATCGCGATGATGTTACCGATTTCATTTTTAAACGTTTTAAACACACGGCACTCATATCGGTTTATAACACCTTTAAATTCAAAGCTTCAGTTCGCGAATTAGGAAAAGTTTTCGGACTCCCAAAACACGAAATCGACAAGCTGACCACGCAACAATTCCAATTTGAGAAACTCGATCGATTATCACAATTGGTCCTCACCTATGCGAAATACATTCAGGGGTTTCCGAATTACCTGGGCATTCATGCCGGCGGAATCTTAATTTCAGAAAAACCGATTCATAATTATGTCGCTACGTTTATGCCACCTAAAGGATTTTCGACCACACAATTTGACATGGTGATTGCCGAAGATATCGGATTGTACAAATTTGACATTCTATCGCAACGTGGTCTCGGAAAAATAAAAGATGCTGTAGGAGTGATTCAATATAATCAGCCTGAAAAAAGTAAGCGTTTAGACATTCACGACATCAAAAGTTTTAAAAAAGATGAGCGAATTAAGGAGTTGTTACGCACTGCAAAAGCAATTGGTTGTTTCTATGTAGAGTCACCAGCCATGCGCATGCTGATGACCAAATTGAGAGTAGACACCTACCTCGGACTCGTAGCGGCAAGTTCTGTAATTCGTCCTGGCGTATCGCAATCGGGGATGATGCGTGCTTACATTCAACGGCATCGGTTTCCGGAAAAACGAAAAGAAGCCCATCCGATTCTACTCGATATTATGCCCGAAACCTATGGCGTGATGGTCTATCAGGAGGATGTAATTAAAGTGGCTCATTATTTTGGCGAATTGACCTTGGGCGAGGCTGATATGTTGCGCCGTGGAATGTCTGGTAAATACCGAAGTCGCGACGAGTTTCTAAAGGTGAAACAGAAGTTTTTTGACAATTGTATTGCCTCTGGAAAAACAATGAAACTCACCTCAGATATCTGGCGTCAAATTGAAAGTTTTGCAGGCTATGCTTTTGCGAAAGGACATTCGGCATCCTATGCTGTAGAAAGCTATCAGAGTTTGTTTTTGAAAGCCTATTATCCTTTGGAATACATGGTAGCAACCATCAATAATTACGGCGGATTTTATAAAACAGAAGTCTATGTTCACGAAGCCCGAATGCATGGCGGAACCATTCATGCGCCCTGCGTGAATAAGAGCTATACCCAAACCGTGATTTACGGAACAGACATCTGTATCGGATTCATGTTTTTGCAATCGTTCGAATCAAAAAATTGCAAAAGAATTGTAGAAGAACGAAAGAAAAACGGGGTATTTATCTCCTTAGATGATTTTATTAGTAGGGTTCCGATTTCTATTGAACAAATCAGTATTCTCATTAAAATTGACGCTTTTCGATTTACAGGCAGAAACAAAAGGGAATTGTTATGGGAAGCGCACATGAAAATCAATAAAGTAAGTTTAGATGAAGAACGAATTACGCTGTTCGAAGCCAAAAAAGTCGATTATAAAACACCCCAATTATCCAACAATACATTAGAAGATGCTTTCGATCAGATTGAATTGTTAGGGTATTCACTTAATAGTCCTTTTGATTTATTAGAAGACACCTTTATTCATCCGCTTCGCGCAAAACACTTAAAAAAACTCATTGGTAAAATGGTAACTATTGACGGCTACCTCATTACCTGCCGAAAGGTAAAAACCTCAAAAGGTGATTTGATGTGGTTTGGCAATTTTATCGATTATGACGGTTATTTTGTTGATACTGTAAACTTTCCGCCAGTAGCCAAAATGTATCCGTTTCGAGGTGGTGGAATTTATCGTGTATTCGGAAAAGTAGTTGAAGAATTTGATTGCATCACGATTGAAACAGTGAGTATGGAAAAATTAGCGGTGATTGAAGATCCGCGGTATTCAGACAGTCAGAAAGGGAGACTGTTGAAGAAGAAAAAAACGGCATAATGGAACGCTCTATTGTACATATGGATTTAGACACTTTTTTTGTGTCTTGTGAACGATTGCTAGATAGCAGATTGGTAGGAAAGCCCATTCTTATTGGCGGAACCTCAGACCGAGGTGTGGTGGCTTCCTGTAGTTATGAAGCCCGAAAATTCGGAATTCATTCAGCGATGCCTATGCGAATGGCCAAGCAATTATGTCCCGAAGCGATTGTACTTCGAGGCAACTCTGGTATCTATTCGAAATACTCGAATCTGGTGACCGATGTGATTAAAGATAGTGTTCCGCTGTATGAAAAAACTTCGGTAGATGAATTTTATATTGATCTCACCGGAATGGATAAATTTTTCGGATGCCATAAGTTGGCTACCGAATTGCGGCAGCGTATTATTACAGAAACAGGATTACCGATTTCTTTCGGATTATCCATCAACAAAACCGTCTCAAAAATCGCCACTGGCGAAGCAAAACCCAACAATCAGATTCAAGTGATGAAGGGTGCCGAAAAACCCTTTTTATCACCATTGTCGGTTCGTAAAATTCCGATGGTGGGTGAAGTAACCTATCGCAACTTATGTGATTTGGGTATTCGAAGGATTAAAACCATTCAGGAGATGCCCATGGAAATGATGGCGAAGGTGTTTAAAAAAAACGGAATTTCAATCTGGAAAAAAGCGAATGGGATTGATAATTCTCCTGTAATCAAATACCAGGAACGAAAATCAATTTCGACAGAACGCACCTTTGATCGAGATACCATTGATATTCAAAAACTGGATAGTATCATTATGGCGATTACCGAAAATCTGGTCTTTCAGTTGCGAAGAGGAAATAAACTGACGGGGTGCGTCGGATTCAAAATTCGTTATTCTGATTTTCAAACCTATACGGTTCAAAAACGAATTCCTTATACCGCTGCCGATCATAAAATCATTCCGATTGTCAAAGAATTATTCAAAAAATTATACCAGCGAAGATTGTTGGTACGACTCATTGGAATCAAATTTTCGCACTTGGTAGAAGGCGGATTTCAAATTGATTTGTTCGATGATGAAGAACGCGTACTGAGTTTGTATCAGGCCATGGATAAGATGCGAGAACGCTTTGGCGATCGATCTGTAATTCGTGCTTCGGGCATGGAAGCCAAAAGTATCTCACGATGGAATCCGTTTAATGGAGAACCACCGCCATTATTAGCCAATCGCAGGCAATAATTTAACCGTCAAAATAGATGTAAATTCCAAGTACAATTAAGCAAATTGTATGGTGATTGATTCAATAATCTTACATTTATTCTTCTATTTTGGATGAATTAGACGTGTGCCCCCCGAAAGTTTAACGTGATACATACTGCAATCTTTCCCAAATTTGTCTCGATACAAACTGCTGATTGATTTAGAAAATGATTCAATTCCGTTTTTGTGAATTAAATTGATGGTACAACCTCCAAATCCACCACCCATCATCCGAGCACCAAGAATATTCTGATTATCCCTAGTAGCATCCACTAGAAAATCGAGTTCTGCACAACTTACTTGATATTTATCGCTCAATCCTTCATGAGATGCATAGATTAATGATCCTATTTTGCTCAAATCGTTACGTGTAATTGCTTTTGAAAATTGATGGACCCGATTTATCTCTTCAACCACATAACTCACTTTTTGATAATCTGAAGATGTTATGTTCTTCTTCGATTTCTCCAATGCTTCGATTGAAATATCTCGCAAAGCAGAAACATCTAAAAAATCGGAAATTTTTTCACAAATGGCTCTTCGATCATTATAGGCCGTATCAGTTAAGGCATGCTTCACATTCGAATTGATTAACATCAGTTCGTAATCTTTAAAATCAATTTCGAAGGCATCCGAAGTAACCGATCTGCAATCCAATAATAAGGCACTGTTTTCTTGTCCGAACATGGACGCATATTGATCCATTATTCCGCATTTCACTCCGGCATAATTATGTTCTGCCTTTTGTGAAATATAAATCATTTGGTTTTTGGAGAGACCCAATTTAAACAATTCATTTAGTGCGAAAACTAGGCTATTTTCGAGTGCTGCCGAAGACGACATTCCAGATCCCACAGGAATATCACCAGAAAATGCACAGTTAAAATTTGGAATAGTTACACCTGCTTTCTGAATTTCCGCAACCACACCAATAATGTAGTTTCGCCATTGGCCATTTTGAATGGGCTCAATGTTATTTAGAAAAAATTCATAATCTTCAGAAACATCCATTGCAATGGCTTTGGAATGGGTGTGATTACTTCTGCCTATAACCATATAGATCCCCTTGTCTACAGCCGCCGGAAAAGCAAATCCGTCGTTATAATCCGTATGTTCTCCTATCAAATTGATTCGACCCGGGGAAAAGACTACTATTGGTTCTGTTGAGAATTCTTGTTGAAAATATTGATAGACAGATATGGCTCTAGAGTTATCCATTTGCTTTCAAAGTTACATCAATATTCCAGGTAATTTTGTAGGATGTTTGAGGCGCCAATTCCATCAATCCGAATTTATTATTAAAACTGTCGGACATGCCTACCATAGGCTCAACGGCCATCATTGGTAAATTAGGTGGTGTATACATTTGAAGATAAAATTCGTCACTATCAACTTGGAGTTTGGCGTCATAAATAGTTGTATGAAGTGTTGCCTCATTGTCATTCACAATAAAACAATCATCAAAGGAATTACCCCCTAATTGCAATGGGTTCGGAAACGGATTCAGTTTTGTTCCGGTTGCAATTAAATTTTCATCAAAGACAACCTGTTCATCAGCATCAAACTGAAGTGTTGCATTTTGAAAATTCGGAATCGAAAAATACGGATGCCATCCTATGGTAAAAGGAAAAAATTCATCGCATGTATTGGTTGCCTTCATAGAAAGTGATATTCCAGAAAAGGAAAAAGTGTAGGTTAATAGCAATTGATATGTAAAGGGAAATCCTTTTTGTTTTTCAACCTGATTCAACTTCAAAACCACCTTACATTCATCATCATTTGCATCCGAAGAAACAAACTCAAAGGTTTTATTATAAACCAATCCGTGAAGTGCATTTTGACCATCTGCCGTATTACAATGCAATTGAAATTGTTTTCCCTTAAATTCATAGGATCCTCGAGATACTCGACTCACAAAAGGAAATAGAATAGCTGCGGCATAGGAATCCGAATATGGAAAAGAAGGGTCATCAACAATAATCGGATGATTACCAATTTGTAATTGCTCTAATCGTCCTCCCTGATGTAAATTTAACAAGGCATAATACTGCAAATCGCTATGTATTATTTCAATAGAATACTCTTTTTGATGAATCGTAAACATGGCTTTTGCTATTACAAATTATGAATGTTAGAGAAATTAAAGATAATAGAATTCATTTGCAAAGGAACTTATGTTGCTGATGAAGGATAGGAAGGACTAAAAAAATGAAAATAAAAATGTAAAATCATTACGAATAAATTTTCATTTTGCCACCTATAAAATAACACAACTATTTGATAATGTGTTTATTATACTGGTATATAGGAATTTCTTATTTTTGTAAATACGTAAAAATACACCCAAGATGAGAAAAATATTCTTTGTATTCATTAGCTCCTTTTTATTAATATCATGCGGAAATACAGAGTATTTTGAAGGAATTGCTATACCTGCTCGACAGTCAAGCAGAGGAGATTACGGTTTAGTAAATTTAAAAGGAGAATTAGTTGTCGATTTTTTTATCGATCAGAAACCGTCCCTTATGGTAGATGGTATTGCCCATTATAAAAAAAATGGAGAAATCATATTTATTAATACTGATGGTAAAGAAACCAAAACCAAGTTTACAGAAACCCTTCATTTCAATGAAGAAAAAGCATTGGTAAGAAGGGAGGATGGCAAATTAGCTTTCATTGATAAAAGTTTTAACGAACTTATTCGACTGGACGACGTAGAATCGGCAGGTAATTTTTCGGAAGGATTTTTCAAATTCAAAGATGAGGCTACTGGCTTGTGGGGATTCAAAGATAACAATGGTAATACGGTAATCAAACCAAATTATAATGGTGTTAGCTCCTTTAGTGAAGGATTGGCATTGGTTCATCAAACTATAGATAAAGAAAAACAGTATGGTTTTGTTGACCAAACCGGAAAAATAGTTTTCCCTTTATCATTAAAATATCAAAATATTGGGAGTTTCAACAATGGCTATGCAACTTTTGAAAGAAACGATTTTAAAGGTGCACTAAACAAAAATTTTGAAGAGGTTTTCAAAAGTGATGAATGGAGAGAAATTTATCCTTTCTCTGAATCGTACACAACAGTGGAAGGAAATGACAGAGAGTATGGGCTAATTGATACTGAGGGAAAATATGTAATTAGGACCAGAGAGAAAATTCCACTTCGATTCTACAACGGCTTAGCCTTATTTTATAATGTCTCAAACCGAAGAGGTGGTTTTATGAACATTGAAAGGAAAGTAGAAATTCGTCCTGAGTTTATTGAAGGATTGCCTTTTTTATCAAATGGCGCTTGGGTAAAAGATGGACGCCAATGGGCATATATAGACAAGGATGGTGATGATATAAAATCAGCTACTAATCTAAATATTAGAAATCTTTTTCATGAAGGCTTTTCGCAATCCCTATTTACCAGAAATTCAGCGATCAATTTAGACGAAACAATTACTGCTACTTTTTATGATTTTGAAAGTATGTTTGACTTCTTTATAAATCCTGATTCAGGAATTATGTTTGACTTTAATAAAGCTTTGAAACCAGAATATTTTGATGAACTCTATAAAAAATTTGTTGATCAAGACACCTACAAATCTATTGCTTTAGACGAAAATTTAATCGCTGCGTTACCAGCATGGGAAAAGCGTATGGATTCCTATCGTTTATTTGAATCCAATTTAAACTTTGACAAAAACTTTCAATTTAGATTACGTCATACTTTTAAAAATCGAATTAAATCAAAAAAGAACGAAGAATTAAGTGAGTCAAATGAATTACAAAGTGTAAGACTAAACTTAAGCCTAAAAAATAAAGCACGAAATAAAGGGTCAGAAATTATAGATAGAATTTCTGGTTCACTAGAGAAGAAAAACTTTGATTTAATAAAAAATTCTTCAAATTATAAAACTCTTGCTAATAAGGATAAAACCCAGACTTTCAAGATTAGTAGGAATGGTAATTATTTAACTATAGAACTTAACATCGTTAGCCATCCAATTGCAAATGAAAATTAATGAGGTAGCTATTGGATTGTGCACATTGAAATGGCATACAATTATTACTCGCAAGTATTTCCATTGACAACATTATGAAATATTTTAAATTTTTAGCTTTGTTTTTCTTCATTTTGGCTTGTTCCAATAATACAACGTTTATAGACTACGGTGATGATATTACTTTGGAGTTTCTAGAAGGCTTGAATGATGATCAGAATTTCACATTATCTAAGGATGTCAATGGTTTTTACAGATTAAAATTAGATAGATTTAGCAACCAAACAACACAGCGGATAACAGGGAGATTAATTCGAAATGATGGCAGACCGGTTGAAACTTTATCAGGTGGTTTAAGGCAAAAAATAGAATTCTCATCAAATTTGTATTGGTGGTTATTGCCAGGAGATACTGTGGCTAATATTACCTATACATTTATAAATCCACTTACTGGCGAACTTGTTTACACCAATCTACCCCCTCTTATAAACTGGAGAGATGAATTAGTCCCAACCATTAATCAAAGTAGTTATACAGACGATAATTCAGGTGTATTTAATACTGTAATAGCCCCAATAAGAAATATGGAGGGAGATACCATGAAAATCACCGCTGAATATGTGCACAGTATCACAGCTCAAGAAGAAGATTCAAAATTTGTTTCAACAATTGGCCAGAAAATAATAAAAGATTCGGTCTACGTCATTTTGGAATAAAATTTAAAGAATTTCTTATTCTTAATAATTGTTACGATACTATTGTTCAATTAATTTAAATAAAAATATAGGATTGCTCACAACAGTGTCCTCAGCAAGGTTTTTATTTTTTTTACGGATTAAAAACAGATTATCCTTAAAGAAATAGTGATCACTTGAAATCGATAACTTATAGCTGCGGCTCTTGTAATTATAACTATTTTTTAATCTTACTCTGTCATTAAAATTAAATTTTACTTCCCCCACCATACGCTGAAATTCATTAGCAGAAAGGGCAAGAAATATCTCATTGTTAATTCTAACTAATTCCCAAGAAATGACAGCTTTATCTTCAGTATTTTCTGGGGTTAATTCAATACCCAGATGGTCGCCATATGAATTGTTTTTACTTATTACGCTGAAGAGAAGATTTTCAATATCTCCATTCTTCTTTCTTAGCGTCAAAAATTTATTTTTTAATATTCCAAATTCAGGCATTAGTGTATTTAAATAGGATATCGGTTTTTTATTCACTAATTTATTTCTACCTCCAGGTCTAAAATGACCTAAATAAAACTGATTGGCACTTGTAATACTCAAATATTGAAAATGATTATCATAGTAATACCTTCTCGCATTTGACATCACTTTTACTAACTTAAAAGCAAATTTATGGTTCTCTAGAGCTTGGCGATTTAAGAAATAATTGTTGAGAAAATCCGTACTTGAATTAATCGTATCCATTCCTCCCATGACCAAACTATCCATCTGACCCAAAAGTTTAGCAATTGAATCCTGCTTTGCTTCTATTTCTTGTTTCAAATCACTTAGCCTGAGTTTAAGAGATTTCACTTTTTTCTCAAAAGAATCTTTCTCAGAAGTTAAAATTGAAATCTTCGTTTCCAAGTTCGATTTATCATAGCTAAGCCTAACGTTTCTACCTTTCTCATAACTAAGTCCATTTTCAATATAACTTTTATCAATTTTACATTTGTCGAGCTCAGATTTTAATTCGATTATTTGTTTTTTCTTGGATTGCCCTAATACCAGGAGGGTATTCATGAATACTAAAAAATAAAGAAATTTTTTCATGAAATAAAGGTATAAACTTTTGAGATCACCTTCAAGTCGTGCTTTTCAATAATCTATATGCTTATACTAAATTTATGATCTATAGTTTTATTTTTTTAATTAAATTAGGGACGTAATTCACTTATTATGAAGCTACTATGTTTTTGTATTTTGTTTTTTACGTGTCAATTATTGTTTGGCCAAGGATTTACAGATAAAGTTTTCACTGGAAATATAAACGGCATACCCGCCACACTTAAAATAGAACCGGGCAGTCTTCACAATGATGAAACTGAAAACAGGTATTATGGGACGCTTTTAGGTAATGATGGCTCAACATACATTTTAATGGGTGATTGGAATAAAGTAAATCAGATTAAAGGCTCTGCATGGGATAAATTCACAACACAAGAGTTTAAGTTTCTAATTGAATTTAACAACACGGGGTTGAGCTTTAATTTTGGACTGGATGACCGTTACGGAACGACTGTCAGGTTTCACCAAAAAGGCATTAAATTAACAGAAGAAACTACCAGCCAAAAAAACATTGATTCACGAATGATAGGCGTTTGGAGAAGGACAGAGTCTTATTCTGATCCAAGTAGTGGATTCTCTTACGTTATAGAAGAAACACTTTCTTTATACGGCAATGGAACTTTAGAGTTTAGTTCAAAATCTGCCGGTGGAAATGGTAGTTTCTCGGGGCGGACTCCAGGCCAAAAACTTAAAGGCTATTGGAAAACAGAAAATAAAATTCTTTTTACAAAGGATGTACCATCGGGCCCGTGGACCAATAACGGCAACTATTTGGTCGATGCATCCAAGATGATGCTCAAACAATCTGGCGGGAATAAACTTTGGAATAGGATTCAATAAAAATACCTAATAATATTCTCATACTTAGGATAAAAATAAAAAAAACCGCTACACAATAACAGTATAACGGTTTTATCATTATAAGTTGCTCCCCCTTTTATTCAAAGTTC
>Ga0213864_10000078_pt1 | contig 39503 bp, 20 predicted proteins | sample PICome_5_FD_160078 | JGI IMG/M metagenome (GOLD analysis project Ga0213864, IMG submission 160078) | Coastal seawater microbial communities near Pivers Island, North Carolina, United States - PICO247 | ecosystem: Environmental > Aquatic > Marine > Coastal | place: USA: North Carolina... | reverse complement strand
AATTTTATAATGTGTAGGTTCCATTTTTGATTTTAAACCATAAAAAAAATAAATATAAAAATTAAAATATGCCACCTAAAGTTCCAAAAAAACCAGTTCCAAAAAAACCAGTTCCAAAAAAACTAGTTGCAAAAAAACCAATTGCAAAAAAATCGGTTTTAAAAATCGAAAATCAAAATGATATAAATAAATTTCAAATAAAAAATCGTGCAATTTATTTATTTACAATGAATGGTTGTCCATATTGCGAACAAATGAAAAATGAATGGAATTTAGCAAAAAAAGAGAATCCAGATACAATAATATTTGAAGTGAATCGTGATGCATTAGCAACTAAAAACAATCCAATAATGAAAAAAATACAAATAATGTCTTTTCCAACAATAGTTAGATATAATAAAGATAAATTTGAAAATTTTCAAGGAAATAGAATTTCTTCAGATTTTTCTAAATTTATGAGAATCTATTAAAACATTTATTAGATTTAACAATTTGTGGAATATGAATATCACTAAATAAATTCTCATCTTCAATTTCTTTAATTGGTTGAATTTGATTAGTTTGTAAAACCATATCTTTCATTGTATCCATATATTTATCTTCATCAATAATAACATCAAAATCACCAGTTCCACATGGTGCTTTATGTCCTAACATAACATTTGCACTTACACCATTCAAATGGTCATATTCACTAAAAATACTAGCATTTACTAACATATCAGTAGTTTCTTCAAAAGAACATTTAGCTAATGGACCAACATCACTACGATTAATACCATGTCTATCAATAGACATTAATTGTCCTCTACTAGTCATAGTATCAACTAATAATGATAAATGTCTATAATTCATTTGATCTTCACCAATAACGGCTTCTAATTCAAGTGCTAATGCTTTACGTGCAGCTTCAACTCCTAAAGTTTCATAAATTTCTCTAATATCATTTGAACGTGTTTTTTCAAATTTAATATTTTTATTTTTAAAAATATCTTTCATATTAGTTCCATCAGTATTAAGTGACCATTCAGTATAATTATTAAATTTACGTTCATCTAATGAATATTCTACAATTTGAGTTTTATCTAAAGATACTTTTTTAATACCTTTAACACCTTTAATTAACATATTATAAACAATATTATATTCTACTGCTTTTAATATGGTAATATGGTCTTCTGTTTCATATATTTGTGACATTTGTGGATTATTAATATTTAATGTTATTCTCATAATACATTGATTAGAATTATCATCACTAAATACACAATTTATAAATTGATTATAATGATTATTAATAGATGTATAAATATCTATCATTTTAAGATCATACATTAATAATTTTTCTTTATTAATTAGTAATCTTAAAACTAAATTACTTTTTTCATCGTCACTATGTTGATTTTTAAATAAATTATAGATAGATACAAAATTTTTATCATCTGGAATATTTGTTAAAGTTCCATTGTCCCAATAAATTTCACTTTTATCTATAATATTACATAAACGTATTACTTCAATATTTGTTTTTATTCCTAAAACTGAAAATTTTGCTTGTTCAATTTTATTTTCATCAATATTATCTTCTTTTAAAATTTTTGAAACATCATCTTTTAAATGAATAGTCATAGTAGGTGTTTTAATATTTTTACTAACGCTTAATAATTCTTTTAATCTAGGAACACCAGATGTAGCATTAACAGCAGCATCAGTACCAGATACATGAAATGAATCTAATGTCATTTGAGTTCCCATTTCACCAATTGTTTGTGCAGCTATTACACCTACCATTTCACCAGGATGTGTTATTGATTGTTTAAAATATCTAACAATCTTTTGTACAATATAATCAAAAATATTTTTTGTAAAACCATGATTAATTATTAATTGTTTTGGATTTAAATAGGTATTTAATAATAATCTTAAAAACAAACAACAATCTGTATTAATAATTAGATTTTCTTTTAACCATTTAATATTTTCTAATATATATTGTGCATCTAAATCTGATTTTTTTCTTTTAACATTTGCATTTTTTAATTTATTTTTAGCATCATTTAAAATTCTATTAAATGGAATTATATATAATATATTATCAACTAATTTATTTTTAAAAACTTTAGTAATTAAAGTATCTCTATCTTCACATATTTCTTTAAAAAGATTTTTTAATTTAGATAATGATTTAATAGTAATATCTGCGGATTGTTTTAACAAGTAGAATTTAAGTTCATCATTTTCTGTTAATAAATAATTATGTGCTAACTCAATATCATTCATTTTAATAAATGGAATATCTTGTCTTTCAATTTTAGAACCATTCATACCATCTTCACCATAAATGAATTGAACTATAACTCCAGAAGCATTTCTGACAGTAAAATCATAATATATTTTGGCATCTTCCATTGATTTAACTAATCGTCGTTGAATATAACCAGTATCTGATGTTTTAACAGCAGTATCAATTAAACCTTCACGACCTCCCATAGCATGAAAGAAAACTTCTTGTGGTGTTAATCCTTCAATAAAACCATTTTCAACAAATCCACGTGCTTCTGGACCATCATCATATTTAGTATAATGAGGTAAAGTTCTACCAGTAAATCCATATGGAATACGTTTTCCTTCAACTTTAATTTGTGCTACACACCCCATAATTTGTGTAACATTGCTTTCTTTACCTTTACTTCCGGAATTTACCATATTAATCATACGATTTGTATCATCATTTAAATTTTCCATACATACTTTTTGAACACCACTATTAAGTTCATTCATAATATTAATTAATTTATTTTCAATAAATTTTTCATTATCAAAAATATTATTATTAACTAATTCTCCTCTACGAAATTTATCAAGTGTTTCATATGCTTTCTTTTTATTATCATTTATAATTTCTTTAATTTTAGTTTTATGGTCTTCTGTAATAATTAAATCACTCATTCCAACACTAAATCCATCTAACATTAACCAACGACATATCAATCGTTGTGTATTATCTAAGAAATTTTTACAAGCTTTAGGACCAAAATCATGATATATTAATGGTATTAATCCTTTAGATAAACCTTTAAAAGCATGTTTATTTAATTTACCAGATGTTATTAAACTATTTTCAACTTTAAATTTTTTTATTTCAGTATTAATATTTGGTGGTAAGATCATTGAATAAATTTCTTTTCCAGAATATTGTTTAGTATTTGATGGCAATTTACCATTAAACATTGTATTAACCATTTGTAAATTAGATACTGCTTTAGCATCTAATTTAACATTATCGCTACTAATACGATAAGAACCTAATAATACATCTTGTACCATACCAATAATAGGAACACCATCTTTTTGACTAATAATCATATAAGGAATATAAGCTAAATCTTTTAATTCATTCATTGTTTGAACAGTTTGTGGTAAATGCATATTCATCTCATCCCCATCAAAATCAGCATTATATGGTGGTGTATCTAAAACATTTAAACGAAATGTTTTAAAAGGCATAACTTTAACACGATGACACATCATAGACATTTTATGTAATGACGGTTGTCTATTAAATAAGACATAATCATCATCCATTACATGTCTATGGACTATATCACCTATTTCTAAATTATCTGCAATATCACCAAGATTACAATATTTTATATTTATTATTATTCCATCTTTACCAACTTTATGAATATATTTTGCTCCTGGCCAATTATCCGGTCCATTTAATATTAAATTACGAACTTTATCAATATTTAATTGATTTACAATTTCTGGAAATGTTAAATTCATTGCAACTTTAATTGGAACACCTAATTGATCTACTGAAATATAAGGATCTGGTGTAATTACAGACCTTGCAGATTGATCTACACGTTTAGCATTTAAATTACCACGAATTCTACCATCTTTCTTTCTTAATCTATCTGATACACTTTTCATTTTACGACCATTTCTTTGTAATGCCGCTGAAATACCCGGTATAGAATTATTTAAAAATGTAAATACATGATATTGTAATATCAATGCTGAATTTTTTAATACTTCTGCATTTGTTGAAGCTTTTTCTTTTTTTTCTTTATATAATAAATTAAACTTAACAATATCTGATAATTTATGAGTTAAATCATCTTCACGTCTTTGACCATTTTCTTCTATAATTGAAGGTCTTACAGCTGGTGGTGGAACTGGTAAAACTGTTGATATTAACCATTCTGGTCTGGACCAAATTGGATTAAAACCTAATAATTCCATATCTTCATTACTAATTCTTTTTAATACTCTTAATACTTGTTCTGGTGTTATATCAACTTCTGATTTTACTTTTTCATTATTAGTATATTCTAAACTTAATTTAAAAGGTGATTTTTTTACATTTGTATGAAGTTCGCTATTACAACCTACACAACCATCAAATCCACAACCATCACTTTTTATTTTTGTTTGAATACCACTTACAAATTTTACATATGCATCAAATCTTTTTAAATTATTTTTAATATTCTTTATTCTTGTTATCTCTTCTTTAAATTCTTTATTTTCAGTATTATGAGATACAAATAATTTACTACAATTAAAACACAAACATTTTAATAATTTACGAACTGTATCATAAAACATAATATGATATAATGGTGTTTCAAGAACAATATGACCCATATGATTTGGACATAAACTTGCTTTTAATCCACAAGTTCCACATAAACGATTTAATTCAATTGCACCCATACGAATATCAAATAAACCATTGATTACTGGTTCATTTCCTGTATATGTATCTGTTTTTGTTATTTCACAAACTGATCTTTTTAAAATTTCATCTGGACTTAAAACTGAAAATTGGATACCTTTTACTGTTTCAATATCTATATCTTGTTCTATATTATATCCTAATTTTGAATATAAAGGCATGATACTATATTTATATTAATATATTTATTTTTATATATTATCATTTTTTATATGTTATCCAATAATTATTTAAAAAAATTATATAAATTTAATAAATTTATAACCATAACTAATAAACCATGGATTATATCCTTATGTTTTAATAATAAAATATTTAAAGATTTTCATAAAAAATATTTGACTAATATGATTTATTATAATAATTCTTATTATAAAATATTAAATAATAATGATATTATCAAATATAAAAATAATTTAGATTATGATAAAATTATTATTTATCATAAAAATATTATTCAATTAGAAATTTTTAAATTATTATATTTAAAAATTTTTAATACAGATATCATTAATTTAATTTTAAATCAGTATCATAAAATTATTATTAAAAAAAAAATATTAGTTATTCATGATAAAAATAATCATTTAAATTGGAAAACTATTATTAAAGATTATATTAATTGTAAAAAAATTATTAAATCCAATATTAATAATATACAAACTACAGTTATAACATGTTTATAATAAAAAAAAATACTCTTGAAAAGTTATATTATTTATATATTGTATCTGCTATTATTGGTGCTTTTTTATTTGTTATTATTAAATGTAAATTTAATTTTAATTATTTTGATCGTTTTGTATATAAAAATAAAAAAAATTTTATTGAATATATTTTATTTCATGTTATTACATATTTCATACTTGGTCTTATATTTGGTTTTACAAATTACATATTAATGATTTTTAAAACATTTGCTGTAGAAGTTGCATTAAATTCTATACATAAATGTAATCCTTATTATATTAATATTGAATATACATTATATAGTATATTTATTAGTGTTGTTGCTTTTACTTTAGGATGTTTGATAAATTATTACTATTATTATAATAAGAATAAATAAAATCTTTTTTAATTTCTAAATTTGGTATAATTATAGACATTGGATGATTTTCATTAAAAATAACATAAATAAAAATATAAATAGTTGTAACTAATAATAATGTTTTTTTTATATCTTTAGTGGAAGTATATAATATAGCTACTAATATAATAATTTGTGATAAAGGATGTTTTAACATTTCTTTTTGATATTCAGTTAATTCCAATGTTAAATATTTGCTTCCAATGTGTATTAAAGCTATGGACATAAGCGATAAAGGCTCTATCATCTTTTAAATTTGTATCTATTTGTTTATTTAATCCTTTTTTTATTAATAATATATCTAAATAAACTGCTATTATACATATTAATAATAATAATCCTATTTTTAAATCCCATTGTGCTATATAATATGATAATAATACTAAAAATAGTAATATTATAGGATTTTCATAGACAAATATTATAAAATAAGGATTTTTTATAGATGGATTTAAAGCAACAATAACAACATATATTATTAATATTATTAATATAAACGATTTTAATAGTTCGTTCATTACTAATTGTTTTATATTACTATATTACAAAAGATAATATGCAATATGCAACTTTAGATGAAGCATATAATGTTAGTTCCTTTAAAAAACCTAAAAAAAATAAAAAAATATATGATAAACCTTTAACAACTGATGTTAAACCATTTGATTTATATGATAATTATGAAACTAATTTAGAAAAAAGTGATTTTGAAAAAACTAAAACTACTAAAAATCATTGTGATAGTATTCAAGCACCACCTTATAGATTTCCAGTTGAAGAAAAAGCTAAAATACAATTTGATAAAGCATTAAAAGATATGAATAAAATAGATACTAAAATAGAATCTAATATTGGTGATGAATTAGATTCTTATTTAGATGATGTAGAATATGAAGATTTTAATACAGAAGAACCAGTTCAAAAACCAGTTAATAAAAAAATAACTAAAAAAAATTTAGTTTCTAAACCAAAAGAAAAAGAAGTAATTAATGAACTTAGAAATGATAGATTATATGAATTAATATTATTAATACTTTTAGCAGTTCTTATAATTATTTTATGTGAAATTATTGTCCGTATTGCTATCAGATAAATATTCATCTTCATATAATAAATTATGAACTATTAATTCTTCTTTTCTACCAACTCTATAAGCTCTTCCTATTGCTTGTATTTTTTGATCATACATTTTATGATATATTACTATATCAGATGCAAAACTTATATCTATTCCTGAACCTGCATGATTTGTATTTAATAATATTACACGTAAATTACCATTTTTAAAATTTTCTAAAATTTTATTCATTGTTGATGTTGTTCCTTTTATTTCTGTAAAACTTATTTGATATTTATTTAATATATCTTCAATTTTAGAAAATCCATTTTCTATTTTACTAAATATTAAAAATTTACCATTAATATTATTATTAATTATATCAATTAATGTATCCTCTTTACTTTTTTTTTTAATAATAGTTGATTCTAACTCTAAATCATGACTTAATAATATACTATCTGTTATATCAATATCCATTCTACATAATGGACATTTATTTTGAGTTCTTAAAGATGAAATTATACATCCCATACAAAAACTATGAGTACAATTTAACACTAATGGTTTATTAAGTGTATCTAAACATATTGGACAATTATTTCGTTCAATATCTCTTAATCTTGTCGTTAAATCAATTAATTGTTGATTATATTTTTCTATTGTTTTATCAATATTATTTAATTTTATTTCTTTTTCATTTTCTGTTAAATGTAACTGTTCTATCATATTTCTTTCACATTTTTTATTAAATAAATCTTTTTTTAATTTTTCTGTAAATGTTTTTACTATTCCCTCATCTGTTGCTATTGATCCACCTAAATCACGAACTAATCCACGTAAATCTGATGCATCTAATCTTTCAATTGAAGATTTATTTAAATATTCACGTATAACTCTTAATTTATTAGACATTTTACATTTATAAAATTTTTCAGTTAAAGATGGTAATTCAAAACTATTTTTTATAAAAGAATCTTTGGATTTTATTAACATTAAATTTAATTCATTTTTAATTAAATCTCGTATCATATAAATATTTGAATTTGATGTATGTCTAATATTTAATAAATTATGATAAGTTGCACTTATTAACCACATAAAAATATATTTTATATTTCCAATTGATAATAATATATCATGAGCTTCATCTATCATTACTCTTGACCAATAATAAATAAAATTGCTTTCGTTTTCCATATATTCTACAAATCTTTTATAAGTTGTATTTTTTATCAAAACTAAATCATATCTTTCAAAATATTTTTTTATTTCTTCTATATTTCGATCATTTGGTTTCTTTATTTTTTTTATTACTCTAATATCATCTAACTTTAATGCTTTTAATCTTGTATCTTTTTCTATTGTTCTTACCCATTGTGTATATACAGGACCACGAGGTACTATTACTAATGTTGTATTTATATATTCATTTCTTTTTAAAGATTCATCAAATTTCTGACAATGTTCTACAATTGCTGAATTTGTATTTAAATTATTATAAGTGTTATAAGTTTTTATTTTTGAATTATTTATTTTAATACTTTTTATTGGTGATTGTGCTATTATTGCTAATGCAGTTATTGTTTTTCCATAACCTACTTTTTCACCAATTATACCTATATTTGTTGAAAATTTATAATAATTTTCAGTATCTTTATCTTTATAATAAATACAACTATCTTGTTCCATTTTTATTGCTTTACATAAACCAGATAACTGGTGTTTTTTTAATTTTAATTCTATTTTACTATCTTGTTCAATTATAGGAGAATTTTCATTTAATAACTCATCATAATAATGCATTATATATTATATATTAATAATATATTTTTATATATAAAATTAAGAAGTTAAACCTTTAAAAAAATAGTCTAAGAAATTTATAATTACCAGTATAATAAAATAAATTGGTATTATAGTTAAATTTAAAATCATTATTATTATTACTTTTAAATTTGGAATTAATTTCAAATTATATAATCTTAAATCTGTTAATAAATGTAATATTAATACAGCAAATAAAAATATAAAAACTAACCTAATTATATTACTATTTTCAATATAATCTTTTCCAGAAATACTTTCAATTATACCTTCTGTATTTTGTTTTTGAACCATATTTAAAATATTATATGAAAATAATATATGTCTTATAATAATATATTTAGTTCTATTATTAATAACAAAAATAATATTAATAAACATAGTGATGATATTAGTAGTTTAAATATAAAAGTTGATAACATTGCACAAGGATTAATTATTAAAGATGAATTTAAATTAATTAAATATACCGGATATACTGATTGGAGATTAAAAATACAAATTTATTCTAATATTCATGATGTTGATTCTCAAGTTATTAGACCAGATTTATTAATTAATAACAATTATGAACTTATCTACACTGATTATATTCATTTATTAAATAATAATGAATTAACTGATAGTAATTTTTGTTTTATTGATACATATAATAAATATACATCTAATTTAGAAAAATTATCAGAATTTAATATTACACCACGTTTATTTCAAGATACTAATTTTCAAAATGTTATTTATGATAATTTTGATAGTAGATTACTTATTCATGTTAATTTAAATATACTTTTAAATATTGATATTCCTAATATTCATTTTAATCAATATAATAACATTTCATTACCACCATATAACTTTTTTATTAATAAAATTGAAAATGGAAATAATATTTATGATTCTTCTATTTTACCAGAATATAATAACTTAAATAAAGGTTGGAATAAAATTGACTGGTTCTTTATACATGATTTTCAACAATTTAAAAATAACTCTAATCTTGCTTTTTATTTAGGTTTTAATCCTTTAATTACATTATATAACGAAACACAATTAGTTACCGGATTAATTAATGATAATACAGATAATATTTATCATAATAGTATTCAATATAATATTAATAGTTTAAATGATATTGATAATACTAATACTTATATTTTAGAACAAGATACTAGTTTTACAGATATTCATTTAATTACTAAACATGTTATGTTTTCATCCAATTTTAATACTTCTAATTTTAATTTCAATATAAATTTCAATAAATTTTTAGAAAAAAATAATAATTTAAATTCACTTTCATTTTATATAGATAATATTATTATATCCAATTTAAATAATTCTGAATTAGAAATTAATAATCTTAAAATTAATAATAATTTACATACTAAATATAATCAAATTATTTCTCAAAATAAATTTCATATATTTACAGATAATGAATTTTATCCTTCTTCTAATTTAATATTATTAGATCAATATTCATTAAATGATAATTCTAATTTAGAATTCAATCTAAATTTTCAATTTGATACTCCTAGTTTATCTCTTTTTGATATTTATATTAATAGTTTTATTCAATACAAAGATACAACTTATAATTCAAATTTAACAATACAACATAATATACCTAAAGATATTGATTTTACTAATAAAATTATTTTCCAAAAAGACGGAAGTGTTGGTATTGGTACTAATGATTCTGGTAATTATTCATTATATGTTAATAATATTTCATCAACAAAAAAAGGTATATATTGTGCAGATGATATTACCATTTTAAGTAATCAAAATTATAAAACTAATATTAAAACTATTGAAAATCCTATTGAAAAATTATTACAATTAAGAGGAGTATCATATACTAGAACTGATAGAGATACCGATGAAACTAGATATGGATTTATAGCTCAAGAAGTTCAAAAAATATTACCAGAAGCTTGCGATGGTGATAATGGTATTAAAGTTGTTGATATTGTTGCTTTATTAGTTGAAGCATTTAAAGAACTTTACAATAAAACTTAATTATTAGAAGGTATCATTTGATTTGGTATTAATGTAAGAATAGGGTAATGAGTACCATTTTTACTTTCGGTTGCTGTAGTTTTTGGTCGAGAACATCTTTGAAAAACACTTCTTACATAAATATCTTCTCTAAATAATTCTGGAATTGATTTCGAACTAGAACTTGATTTCGAACTAGAACTTGATTTCGAACTAGAATTTGATTTCGAACTAGAATTTGAATTTTTATCTAATTGAATATCACTTAGTTTCAATATTAAATTATCTTCTTTTAAATTATCTTCTTTTATATTATTTTCTTTTATATTATTTTTTTGAAGTAATATAACATTATCAATATTATTATTTCCACACAAATTTGTAGCTTGATTTAAATTTGTAATATTTATTTTAAAATCTGGGAAAGAAGTATGAATACGTTTTAATTCATTTTTTATATCTATTGAATTTGTATCACCTAATAATATTATATATTTAATTTTTTTTAAATTTTTTTCAATATAATCATTAATACACAAAAAATAATTATATCTGATTTTCTGTGTTATTTTTGTTGGACCATGTATAGCTAAAATTAATGTTTCATTAATAATTACTCCTAATGTATTAACTACCTCATTATCATTATATGTTTTTATTATAACTGAACTAACATCTTTATTTTCTAATAATGTAGAACGTATAGCAATACATATTGGTTTGCTTTGTTTTTTATCTGGTTTTTCTACTGTCATCCAAATATTCCAATCATTATTTGTGAATTTCTTTATTTCTTTTTCTTCCATGTACAAATCACTAGATTTATATAATTCTATTCCTAATTCAACTAATACTACAATATCTGCATTAAATGATATTGTAGTATTATTAATTGTTGTTTTCTGTTTTACTAGGTTTTCAATTGTTGTTAAAATATGCTTTGAATTTATAACAGAACTATTTGCTGGTGTAACATTGAATATTAATGTTCGATAAGGTGTTTTATTATTCTTTATATATATATTATTATTACCAGAAAATGCTGTTATTAATAATCTATTTAATTCTTTTTTTTTTATTATTGAACTAGAACTGGAATATAATTGAAATAAATTTAATAAATATTTATCATTTATTAACTCATTCTCTTTAATTAATTTTAATATTTCTTTAGTTTCATTATCATTATAATATTTACCAAAAGAATGATAATTTTCAAATATATATAAAGGTGAAATTTTTTTTATATTTTCTATATTTATTTCTTTACAATTTAAATCAACTTTTTCTGATTTTTCAAAATCAGAATGTTTTACTAAATTTATTTTTTCTGAAACAGAAATTTCTGTTAGCATTTTAAATGGAATTAATGTAATAACTGGAAAATGATTATTTGTATAACTATTATCAACACTAAAAACACTTCTTACACATTCTGGTTTATTAGAAATTAATTTTTTCAATTCACTTTCAACTGGAATATCATCAAATTTTAATATTAAATTATCTTCTTTTATATTATTTAATTGTAATAATATAACATTATCAATAATATTACCACTAGAATTGGTAGGAGTATTAAAATTTGTAATATTTATTTTGAAATTTGGAAAACAATTATTAATAATATTTAATTGTCCATGAATATTTTTTTTTAAACTTTTACTATTTAATAATTTAACATCAGATTTTTTAACATTATTAGAATTTGTATCACCTAATAAAATTATAAAAAGTATTTTTTTATTTGCAGGATTACTATTATAATCAACAATCCAATTATAAATAATTTTATAATATATTTCTTTATTTTTTATATTATCACTTGGCGGTTCATGTATAGCTAAAATTAACGTATTATCAATAATAACTCCTAGTGTATTAACAATTTGTTTATTATTTTTTGTTTCTATTATTACTGAACTAACATTTTTATTTTCTAATAATATTGAACGTATAGCAATACACATTCCTTGTTTCATAGTGGAATTACCAGGATTTATTTTTTCGGGTGCTCTCCAAATAGAGTAATCACCATGTTTATCAAAAGATATTTCTTCTAGTTTTTTTAGTTCAATAAACTTATTTGGCATTTCAATAAATACTAAAATATCCGCATTATATGATAATTCCAATTCTAATCTATTTTCCTTAATATAATTCATACTTTGTAATTGTTTAATAATACTACTAGCAGAACTAGTATAATCTGTATTCATATTTTTCGTTAAAATTTTTTCAAAAAAAACAAAAAAATCATTTGTCTGGAATTTTTTCTGTAATGGACAAACATTATATACAAGTGCTTTATATGGTTGATATGGTTTATTAGGAACATTAAAATTTTTTTTTTGAAATGTAGTTATTAATAAAAAATTTAAAATATTATCATCACCATTATTATTATCAATATATTGATTAACTTTATCATTATCATATAGTAAATCAAAATTATCAGCTGTTATTGAACCCGTACTTTTTAACAAACTATTAGGAACCTTATTTATTTTTAAATATTTACCAAAAGAATGATTATTTTTATATATATTTAAAAAAGATTTTGAACTTTTATTAACTGGAACTAATTGTCCTTCTACTGACATTCTTGATTGCCCTTCTACTGACATTCTTGATTGCCCTTCTACTGACATTCTTGATTGTCCTTCTACTGACATTCTTGATTGCCTTTCTACTGACATTCTTGATTGCCCTTCTACTGACATACCATTAAATTTAGTAGCTTTTCTTCTAGAAACAGATTGCCCAGAACTACTAGATTTTTGTCTTTTATTACCTATTTTTAATTGTCTCTCTAATAAATTGTTAGATTGTTCAGAACTACTAGATTTTGGTGTATTATTATGTGGTTTTGATTGTCTTGTATCTAATTGACTTTCTATTGAAATAACAGCTTTTTTTCCTTTACTAAAAGCTCCTTTTCTATTACTAGGAACAATATTTGACATTTTATTTATACTTTATAAATTTATTTAAACTTAATTTATTATTACTATCTAAATCTAAAGTATAATACCACAATTTTTCATTTTTATCCCATTTTGCACCCAACTTTTTCACTAAATCTTTATCTCTATATTCAACATTTAAATAAACTTTTTCTATTATTTCTTCTAAATTTTTTAATTTTTCTTTATTTATATTATCTTCAAAATAATACCATTTTTTCTTATCATTATCCCATTTAGCACCTAATTTTTTAGCTTCATCTTTATTTTTAAAAGGTATCTCTAAATATTTTTTATCACATTTTATTAATCCAATAGAATTATTTGCTAATTTATCTGCTTTATCATTTCCATATGAATGTATATCTTCTTTACTTGTATGGGCTTCAATATATTCTAATTGAATTGGATATCTTCTTATAAGTGTAAATAATTCTTTTACCAATTCAATATTTGGTATTTCACTTTCTTTTTTTGTTTTTATCCATTTCTCATAATTTTTAGAACATAAAATACTATAATTGGAATCTGTATATATTATATATTTTTTATTATCATCTTTAACAATTTTAATAGCTTTAATTATAGCATATAATTCAGCTGTATTATTAGTTTGTTTCATAGAAGAATCTAATGGTTCTGATAAATTACGTTCATCGTCATCACTAAAAAATATACCTATACCAGCTTTCGCATCTGGTTTTCCATTATTAATACAACTACCATCTGTATAAATATAATTCATACTTTATTATTTTATTTTTAATCATTTTTTATATTAAAATGAATTACCCGGAATTAAATGTTTTATTAGAATCTTCCAATTATCTAAATTCAAATATGAAAAAATATGTTCAAAATTCCAAATTAATTTATCAAAAAAAACATTCATTATTTTATTTGAAAGGTTATTCTAAAAATAAAAATAAAAAATTTATTAATTCATTGGATATAACATGTAAAAGATTACATTTACTAAGTTATGATTTAAAAAAAAAATTTAATGTAAATACCAAATATTTAAATATTATAATTGTTGATTGCCCACAAAAAAGAAAGTTTATTGATAATAAATTTTTTATTAATGGCGGATTTACATATTTAAATGGTGATACTATATATATATATAGATTTGAAGAATTTCAAAAAGTTGTTTTACATGAATTTTTACATCATCATTTTATATATGACCATAATGAATATTTATATATTAATAATATCAAAATCAACTTTAATGAAGCAATTATTGAATTTCTAGCAACTTATTATCAATGTAAATTTACAAATACTTTAATTAAAGATGAAATAAAATATTCAAAAAAAATTGCACAAAAAGTTATAGCAATAAATTTAAATAATAATACAAATATATTTTCATATTGTGTTATTAAATATATTTTGTTACAAAATTATAAAAATATTTTAATAAATATAAAAAATCCAAAATATATAATTAATTATATAATTAATTTTAAATTAAAATTAAAACCAATTAAACCTAAATATAATGAAGAACTTAAATTTGTATCTTGTAGTAATATATAAAATTAAAATTCATATATAAAATATGCAACCTTTATTTACTAATCATGATAAATATCATATACATAAATCATTAGGATTTATATGTATTATACATTATGTAATACGTATTTATTTCTTAATTATTTATGGAACAATGTTTTTTAATAAAGATAGTATTTTTACATGGATTACACCTATATTTCATTTATCATCATTAATTTTTAAAGTACCAAAAAACAGATTTGATTCAAAAATAATAATTTGGAAAGAATTACAGTTACATAATATAATATTTACATCTCGATCAAGTAGTGTTTTTTTATATTGGTTATATTTTGATGTTTTTGATAAAAATCATTCTTTATATATATATCATATAATAATTAGATTATTTATTATATTAATACATCATGTATTAGCAGATATTGTTTCAAATGATAACAATAAAACAACAACTAGAAATATAAATTATGATAATATTTCAGAAAATGTAAAAAAATATGTAAAAAAATATTATACTTTAAATCAATTTTTTGCAATAAATGCATTACTTTTAGGTGAATGTGATAAAACTGGTAAAGGTTTTTTAGAATCCGCATTTTTAATTATGTTTCCTATTCAACTTTCTACATTTCTTATGACACTTGTTAGAAAATCTATAATATCTAATAAAACTTGGCATATTATTTATAGTATTTCTTTATTGATACCATATTTAATAACTATAAATAAAGAACAAAAAAATTATATTAAACCATTATTATCTATAATATTTATAATTTCAAGATTATATTTTCATGTAAATAAATATACACTGATGATTTTAACAGTTTATTTATTTATTATAATCATGTAAAAAAATATTAAAAAATGATTATTTTTATTGAATTGAAATAAAAATGTTTTTTGACAAAGAATACTTTACCGATGAAGAGTGTCTTTACCTTTCTAAAAAAAAATTGGATTTTAAGAATATTGTTGATATAAATGCTATAATAGAAGTACGGAAACAAGATTATCAAGAACAAGTAGATAATCTAGATTTTTCATATTTTAATAGATTTATTAAAGCACCAACCGAGTTTAAATTTCAAGAAAAAGGAAGAATAGGTAATTACAAAGGCTAATTTTAGATAACTTAAGGTAATCTTAGGGGAATTTTTTATTCCTTGAAAAGTATATAAAGACAATTTATAAAAAGATAAATAGGGTGGAAAACACCTTAGCTTCCATAGCTCAGTTGGTTAGAGCGAACGCCTGTTAAGCGTTAGGTCATCGGTTCAAGCCCGGTTGGAAGCGAATTCCTTTTTTTAAAGGGATCTTTTAGAAAAGATCTTTCACAATAAATATTGTAATATACAATCAATACAGTTATTATTTAATTTTTTTTTTAAATTTATAATAATTAACATTATTTTATATTTATAAAATAATTTATCTATTATAATTTCTGTATTATATAAATTATTTGATATTTTATCTAATATACATGATGTTAAATTATTAATTAATTTATTATTAGGATAATATTGATATTTAATAAAATTTTGAATATTGTTAAAATAATTATTTTTAACATTAATATAATTTTTTTTATTTGTTATATATATATCTCTCCAAATAACATCTATTTCTAGAACATCATTTTTATATTTTGATAAAAATTTAGAAAGTGAATATAATTTATATAAATATTTGTCTCTTAATAAACTTAAATAATCATAATTTATTGATACATTATATGTTCTATCTTTATTATCATTATCAAACATATATTCATCAATTACTTGAATTGTAATGTTATTATCATTTTTTAGATAAAATAAGTAATAAATATCTCTAAGAGTAGATTGTAATAAAATACCACTATAAGTCATCAAAGTTTATTTGTAAATATATAAAGATATGAAAATTACTTAATATAACTATGGATGAAATATGTATTGGAATTGATTTAGGAACAACATATAGTTGTGTTGGTATATATCAAAATGGTCAAGTTGATATTGTTATTGATCCACAATCTGGTGCTAGGACAATGGCTTCATATGTAGCTTTTACAGAATCTGAAAGATTAATTGGTAATATTGCTAAAAATCAATCAAGTATGAATTCAAAAAATACTATTTATGATGCAAAAAGATTTATTGGTATGAATTTTAGTGATCCAAAAGTACAAGAAATTAAATCTAGATATCCTTTTACAATTAAAGGAGATGAAAATGATAAAGTTTATTTTGAAGTTGAATATAAAAATGAAACTAAAAAATTCTATCCTGAAGAAATTTCTGCAATGTTACTAAGTCGTATGAAAGAAATGGCAGAAGAATATACTGGAAAAAAAGCAACTAAATGTGTAATTACTATTCCTGCGCATTTCTCAGATTCACAAAGAAATGCTACTAAATCAGCTGGAAAAATCGCTGGTTTTGACGAAGTTTTAAGAATTATTAATGAACCAACTAGTGCTGGATTAGCATATGGTATTGAAAAAAATAATAATTCTAGAGAAATTAATGTTTTAATTGTAGATGTTGGTGGTGGAACTGCAGATATGTCTATTTTATCAATTGATGGTGGATTATATGAAACTAAAGGAACAGCAGGTGATAAATTTTTAGGTGGTTCTGATTTTGATAATTGTATTGTAGATTTTATGGTTAGTGATTTCAAAAAGAAATTTAAAACTGATCCTACAAGTTCTACTAAATCTATGAAACGATTTAAAAATTCTGCAGAAAATGTTAAAAAAAATCTTTCTACTTCTTCTACTACTTCTATTGAAATTGAAAGTGCATTTGAAGGAAATGATTATAATGGAACAATTACAAGAGCAAAATTTGAACAAATTTGTGAGCCTATTTTTACAAAATGTATTAAATTAGTAAAACAAGTTTTAGAAGATACAAATATAAAAAAAGAAGATATTAAAGAAATTGTATTAGTCGGTGGTAGTAGTAGAATTCCTAAATTACAATCATTATTAATTGATTTTTTTGATGGTAAAACACTTAACAAATCAATTAATCCCGATGAAGCTGTTTGTTATGGTGCTTGTATTCAAGGTGCCATTTTAACTGGTATTGATGATGAAAAAACTAAAGATTTATTACTTGTTGATTGTTGTTCTCTTAATTTAGGTATCAAAACTAATGGTGCTATTATGACTCCTTTAATTGAAAAGAATTCTGCTATTCCTATTAAAAAATCACAAATATTTAGTACTGCAGAAAATAATCAACCAGCAGTAACAATTGAAGTTTTAGAAGGTGTATCACCAATAGCTGATAAAAATCGCAAATTAGGTTCTTTTAATTTAGAAGGTATTCCACCTATGCCAAGAGGACAACCACAGATTGAAGTTACATTTTCTTTAGATGCTAATTCTATTTTAAATGTATCTGCTATTGAAAAATCTAGTGGTAATACTAAAAATATTGAAATTAAACAAGATGATAATAAACTTAGTAAAGAAGAAATTGATAAAATGATTGAAGAAGCAGAGAAATTTAAAAAAGAAGATGAAGAAAAGGCTAATAATATTAAAGCTAGAAATAAATTAGAAACTTTACTTTATGATCGTAAGAATTCTATTGAAAATGAAAATTCTGAAATTAAAGAAAAATTAATGCCTATTGTTGATGAAGGAATTAGTTGGTTGGATAATAATAATGAAGCCACTACTGAAAGATATGAAGAACTTATTAATGAATTTAGCCAAAAATTAGGCTTATCTGAATAATTTACTTATTTTTATAAGATTATTAAATTAAATATTACATATTATGACTAATATTGAAAATTCTAATTCAGTTTTAGATTTGGAGAAAACATTACAAGTATTTAGAAATAATTTTACTGAATTTTATAATACTTTTGCTGAAATTGATAATAATCTCCAAGATAATAATGATTTTTTATTAAACAATGGTCATAACATTCAACAAATTTTTAGTAATGTTGATACTGAAAGTATTTTTACACAACTTTCTGATATTGATGCTAATACACAACCTATTACTATTGATACTGTTCATTTAACTGCTGTTAGACCTGTCATTATTCCACCATATGATACAATTACATTTACCACTTCCAATAATCAAACTATTATTGATCTTAATCAATATTTTGAAACTATTATTGAAAATGATACATTACAATATATTATTAAAGAAATCACCAATATTAGACCATCACTTGAAAGCAATATTCCATTTATTAATAACATACAACATATCGATATTAATATTGATAATATTCTTTCAACTTCTAATTATATTATAAATAATTCTTTACTTATTATTAATTCGGATTTTAGAGGTGAAACTATTAATATACCTATTAGTGCTATTAATACTAGTAAATTATATAAACTTATTGAGTATGATAGTGTTAATTATTTAAGTGATACATTTACATTTGTTATTAATGAACTTTATGTTCCAAGTATTTTTTTAGATATTAAATATAGGAATTCTGAATATATACCTATTTCTAATAATGATACTTATATCTTTAATCAAGATTTTGTTACATATAATTTAATTAATAACAAACAAACATCTGTTAATATTTTTGATATTCAATATAATATAGATTCATATCTTATTAATAGTAACCAAATAATACTTAATTATAGTTACCAATTAACTGATAGAACTTTGGAATTTTATATTAATGATATTTATGATTCTAATTTTAATTATCAATATTCTTTTGATTATAAAGGTTCAAATAATCAATACCATATAACTAATATTCAAATCAAAACTATTGATCCAATATTTGTTAATGTTTCAGATAATTCATTTACATTTAATTTAAATATATTAGAACCTTCACCTATTGAATTAAAATTAAATACTATCTCTAATTTTACTGAAAAACTAAGTGGATATGATACTTTCAATATTAATTTTAATGATTATTTTATTAATAATATATCACAAAATACCATTTATACCATTACATCTAATATTAATAATTTACAAAATAATCGTATTACTAATCAAAAATTATTAAATCAAATTGATACTAATAATATTTCAATTAAAACGGATTTTAGAAATACTACTTATAATATTATTGTAGAAGCAATTGATATTAATTATAATACTCAACCTACATTTTATAACTTTTTTATTAATGAATTATCACCACCTGTTCCTAAAATTATTGTTTCAAATAGTAATATTAATATATCTGATAATATTGATTTATATCAATATTTTCAATCATCTACATCCAATCTTAATTTACAATTCTTATTAAATAGCAATAATTATCCTAATGATATTTATTCTGATATTTTTAATATTCAAAATAATTTATTAATTTTAGATAAAACTAAATTTTATCAATATTCTAGAATACTTACTAAAACAGTTATTGCTATTGATACTATTTATAATACTTCTAATTCATTAGAATTTAATTTTGAACAATTATCTGTTATTTCTAATATTTTACCTATACAAGATTATAATGATATTGTTGATATTAAATTATTAAAACTTAATGAACATTATCAACATTCATATTTTACTAGTTGTAATTTAACATTTGAAATTTCTACAAATCCTATAAATATACGAAAATCATTTAATACTGATAATGATGCAGTATTATTAAATACTATTAATTTTAGAAATGAACTTACAATTGAACCTAATTATAGAACTGAACCATATTCAATCTTAATAACAACATATTTAAATGAACCATTATATAAAAACTTCAAATATTATCATACTCTTAATATTAAAGAAAAACAAGCTGATCCACCATTTATTATTAAAGATATCCATTTTGAAAATCTTATTTTAAGTAATATTCATTATAATATTGATTTATTAGATTATTTTTCAAATCCTATTGATTCTACTTTAAATTTTTTTTCAACTACAGAAAATAATAAATTTGATCTATTTATTTCAAAAGTTACCTTTAAACCTTTTTATAGAAATCAAAAATATAATATTGAATTTTATGCTTCAAATATTGATTATAATCTTAGATCTGAAAATATGACATTTATCATTAATGAATTAAATCCAATATCAGTTATTAAAGATATTGAAACTATTAATATTCCTAGTGATCCAAATAATATTATTAATTATTTCTCTATTAATCTTCAAGAATATTATTATAATAAAGATAATATTCCTAATAATATATCTTACAATATTACTTCTAATAATATTAGAAACAATATTTCTGAACAATATTTTGATTATCCTGTTGCTATTATTAATAATCATATATTAGAATATTATCCGGATTTTCGTAATAAAACTTATAATCTTACATTGGATATTTTTGATACATTATATTCTAATGTAGGTATTACTTGTAATATTACTTTAATTGAAGGTTCTGAAAATGGTATTAATATTATTTCACCACTTATTAATTTAATTGATATTGCTACTAATGATTCTCAATATAATTTAGGTAATTATTTTGATTTTCGTTATAAAAATATTAATAAAAAAATATTGGAATTTAGAGCTGTGGATATTATCTATAATAATGATACTAAAAATAATCTATATTATGATCATATTACTGAAAAATTATATTATACTGATGTCTTTCAAGTTCAAACTAATAATATAGTTAATATTATTTATACTAACACTTTATACCATATATATTTTACTAACCCTAATTTTGATATCAGAATTAGTAATAATAGCGTTTTAAATAAAAACAATATTCTATTTTATACTTTAATTACTAGTAATAAAAATAAAAATTTATTATTACATTTTATTGGTGAAAATAAAATTCCAATTCAATTATGTAAAACTTTAGATAATAATAATATTAATAATTATATTGAATTTACAGAACTAGATAATTATCAAGGTTATAATTTAATATTAAAAAATTTATTTGATAAATCATTTCCTAAACAATTTAATATTGATGTTTTATTTAATAATCTATTACTTAATTCTCAATCTAATCTTACTGTCACAAAACCAATTGTTAATGGTTTAATTATTGATAATTTAAAAGATATTACTTCTAATTATTATATTTCAAATTTAATTCCAGATACTATTTCAGTTTTTAAAATTAATTCATTTCATACAGATAAATATATTATTGATAGTAATATTTTAACTCTTACACCTAATTTTAGAAATCAAACTTATATTATTGATATTGATATTTTGGATTTTAATGATATTATTTTATCTAAAGTTTTATATAAAATTATTGAATTACCCGCTTTTAAATTAAAAGATAACTTTTTATCTAATTTTACCTTCGATTACTCCAATTTAACTATTGATATTGAAGAATTATTAATAATTAATTGTGATAAATCTGATATTAATTTAGAAATTAATGAAACTATTGAATATACATACAAAGAAATAACATTTACAGATAATTATAATAATTTTATTGAAAATCAAAATCAAAATAAACCCAATATTTTTGGTTTTTATAATGGTGGTTCTAATATTTTCCGGTTAGATAATCAAAATAAAAAAATAAATTTTTATCCAGAATTTCGTGACTTCAATTATAAATTTAAATTAGATATTAAAAATGATATATTTGCTATTAATTATTATTCTAATATTTTATTTAATATTACTGAAAAACCTATTCCTAATATTATTATTAATAATGATATAGATAAAACATTAGATTTTAATCAAAATCAATCTAATATCATTCTTCCTATTTTTCCCTATTATAATTATGTTTTTAAAGAAAATTTAATATATAATTTAATATATTCTGATGAATCTATTCTTAATTCTATGAATAATACCTATTTAGAAAATAATAATATTTATTTTAGATTTGATTATAGAAATATATCATATGATATTACCGTTTATTCTCAAGATGAATATTTTAATCTAATTAATTCAAATCTTATATTTCATATTCATGAAATTTCACCTATTAACTCTAATATTGATTATTATAATACTGTTCAAAATAATTTTATTAATGTTAATTTAAATAATTATCTTGAAAGATCAATAGATTTAAAACAATTATTTATTAATAAAACACATTATGATGATTCTTCAATAATATTTAATATTCAAAAAGTAAATACTAATAAAACATATACACCTGATGAAAATAATATTTTTACATTAATTCCAACTAATCAAAGTGAAATGTATAAAATTAAAATTGAAGCATACATTAATAATTATGAATCTACCATTTTAAATTTTATTTTTGATGTTTTTGAATTACCTAAAATTAATTTATTAATTAATGATTATTATAATCAAGTTAAACAATTTAATAATCAAACTAAAGATACTAAAATCATTGAATTATCTAAATTATATAATATTTATCAAAATAATAATTTCAACTTTTTAGATAAAATTTATTTTCAAAATAGTAATTTTGTTACAACACCTATTATTCAAGATAATAACAATTTCATCAAAAAATATATTAATATCCAATATGATTATTCATTTTCAAATTTATATACTAATGAACCTTTATTTATCTTTTATTTGGATTCTAGAGGTATATCATATAATTATAATATTAAAACTTATTATTTAGAATATGAAGATTCCGTTAATAATTTTGATTTTATTATTAATATTAATGAAAAATCACCTTTTAGTAATATTTTAGATAATTATACTATTAATACTAATACAATTTATGATATAAAAGAAAATTTTACAAATAGAGATAATTTAATTATTGAATTGGAAAATGTATATGAAATAATTAATGGACAACCTATTAATACTGAAACATTTTTAATTAAAGAAGAAATATTTGGATTTACACAAGATTTAAATCTTCAACCATTTATTGATTTATTTATTTATAAAACTAATTATGCAACTAAAAGTATTCAAACTACTAATAATAATTTAATTATCTTTTTTTGGTTTAAAATAAATTTTACAATTATAATTAATAATTTTAGTATTAAAAGTAATTTAGAAAATTCTGATAATTGGTTTAATGTTTTAATTATATGTAATAAAGATAGTGGAATTAATTATAAAATTAATAATATTAATAATGAATTAATTAAAGATGAAAATATATTAACTTTTGATATTTTTAAAAATACTAATATTTTCACTATCCAATTTATTAACGGGATTTTAATATCAAAACTTAATTTTTATTCTAATATGAATCAACTAGTTTATAATTCATTATTATTAAGATATAATTCTGATATTATATTTCAAAAAGAAAATAAATATAGATATGGAAAAAATAATACTACTAATGCTTTTGAATTAAATGATTCTTTCTTAAATATTAATTTAAGTTCTACTGGAAAACAATATCAATTATTATTTAATGTTTGGATTAATAATTATAAAGATTATAAAATTTTTCAATATCCTATTACTATAATTGAAAATAATTTAGATATTAATTGTAATTTATCACCAAATAATATTTATCATAGAAGTTTATTTGTTGAATCAACATATAATAAAGAACAAATATTTAATGATATATTAGAAAATGTTGATTATATCCAGGATAATTATCTAGAAGTTATTCATAAAATAAATAATGATTATGATATAATTGTTTATCCAGATATGAATATATTAACTGATATACATATCATTCGTATATATAATTATCTCAAAAATAAAATATATATCAATAATATTGATTTTAATCAAAAAATTAATATTATATTTGAAAAAAATATTGAACTTAAAGAAATAAAATACATTATTAATACCCTTGATGATATTCCTTATGAATTAAATAATTATAAAATTTATACTGGAAATTATGAAAGTAATTTATCTAATTATCTGAATAAATATACTGTTTATCAACATGATACATGTAATATAGTTGAAATTGATAATTCAGATATTATATTAAATAATTATGGTAGAGGTATTGGTCATGATATACGTATATTTGGACATGAAAATAATATACAAGTTCAGTATAAATTAAATATTATTGAACCAGAAATTACTACAATTGATATAACACAATCTAATATTTATTTAAGAGGTCTTGATGTTGCTAATCATAAATATGATACATTAGTCCTAGATAATTGTAATATTACTATTTATCCATTTTTACAAACTGAACCATATAAAATTAATTTAAATGAATTTTATGAATATTATAGAATTGATTTTGTTAAATATTATATATGTAATTTGGATTTAGTTGATAATATTTATATAGATGAATCAAATTTAGTTATTAATAAATCTTTAACAGAAAATAATAATTATAATTTTTATATTGGAGTTTTTGATCCAGTTACATTAATATATAATGATTTAGTTAATTTTAATATTTATGAACGACCAAGAATTAGTGTAAGTAGTCAAGATATTATTATAGATAATATTATATTATATAATCAACCTTATTTTATTAATATTAAAGATATATATACTACTATTAATCAATCTGATATTGATTCTAATATTATTGATGTACAATATAATATTACTGATCCACTTACTAATCTTAATATATCAACAAAAAATAATTTAGAAATTGATCTTGAACTTTTTCAAATTAAAATTAATCCAGATCTTTCAGATTTACAATATAATATTAAACTTTTATTACATTATAAAGATTATAATACCAATTCAAATATTATTAACAGTTATATTAATAATTCTACATTATTAGTTACCGAAAAACCACCTATTGAATTTATTAATACTACAAATTATAAATCACAACAAATTATTTTATCCGATCTTAGTAATATTGATTTATATTATAATTTAATTGAAAATATTCAAATAAATCATTCTGATTCTAATTTAAGTGATTTAGTTTTATCTAATGTAGTATCGAATTCTAATTTAAGAAATGCTTATTATAAAACTAATTTAAATGCTTATGATATTAATAATTTTGATTTATATATTAATCCCGAATATAGAAATACAAATTATCAATTAGATATCTTTTTCTATTTTAATAATTATTCTAATCAAAAAATTATATATAAATTTGATATAACCGAATTAAATATTCCTGAAATTTTAACTATTGATACACATAATTGTAATTATTCTTCATTATCTAATCAACTTATATCTTATTCTAATATTTTAGATAATATTAATTACACTTATAAAGATAAATTAATAATTAATTATGAAGTTTCACCATCTAATATTTTAGATATTGCAAATAATTATGATATTAATATAATTAATAATCATTTATTTATTAAAGCTGATTATCGTGATATTGATTATCAAATTAAATTAATTATTTATGACCCTAATTTTTCATTAGATGATGCAATATATGGTAAAAATAATATTAATGATCAAATAACATTTGATATTAATGAAATATCACCAATTGATATAATTAATTCTAATGTTTATTTTAATAATCTTACCAATAATATACTATATATTAGTTTAAATCAATATTTTAAAATTAATATACCAAATAATACATCAAATTATTTAAAAATTACTAATCAAAATAATGTTTTATTAGTTAATAATCAAAGTATTCTTTCTGGTAATACAAATAATATTGAATTTAATTTTGATATTGGTACAGTTTTGTATATTGATATTGATATTTCAATTAATGAATATTTTACAATAACTAATAATTTAGATATTACTGATACAACATCATTAAATTCAACAACAAATAATAATATTGAATATATTGAAGGAACACATGTTATTAATATAGATACAAAAACATTTAAGAATACTAAAATTAAATGGGATACACAAAATGAAAAAGTAAATTTACCATTATATTGCATTAATAATAAAACTAAATATCAACAAGGTGCTAATATTAATACTATTCAGTTTTTTATTATTAAATTTCAAGATAATAATTTAGATATATTTAAAGAGCATGATATTAATATTGAACCAGAATATCCTAGAGATGTTAATTATCCTATACAATATTCACAATCAATTATACATTTAAATAATTTTAAAAATCAAATTATATATAATTCGGATTATCGTAATGAAACATTTAAAGTTCCTTTTTATATTAAACATTTAAATTATCAAAATCAAACTAAAACTATTATATTACATTTACAAGAAAATTCTGTAGATCCTATTATTCCTACAATTACATCATTATCATACATTTCTTCTAATAAAAATGTTATTGAATATAATTTATTTGAAGTATATTCAAATTATCCTTATTATAAAGATTTAATATTTACAAACTCCAATATTTATAATAATCAATCTAATGTTGAATTTATAATTGATAAGACAACTGATAAGTTTTTAGTTAGAATTTATCCAGATTTTAGAAGAGATAATTATGATATCCAAATTATAACAAATGATAGTAAATTTGAAAATACAGATGATTCATTAAAAATTAATTTATTAGAATACCCACCAATTAGTTTTAATAACTTTAATATTACTAAAACTATTGAATTATTTAATCTTACCAATTATACACAATTATATAATTTATATTCTAATGTTAATGTCTATGCTATTGAAAATCAACTTTTATTTAGTAATAATTATTTATCAAATTATCCAATTGAAAAAGGTTATTATAATTCATTAAATGTATTAGAATATAAAGTAAATATTAATGATAAATCTTATTGTAATTTAGATTTAAATGAATATAATGATTATAATATATTATTTCATCCGGAATGGCGTAATAAAGAATATGCAATTTGGATTGATATTTATATGTCTGGATATGAACATTTACCAATAAATATTAAATTTAATTTACAAGAAAATAAAATACCTGTTATTATTTCTGATTTTAATATTATTAGTTTAGATTTTAACAGTAATCAATCTATTTCTTATAATTTACATGATTTTTATTCAACTTATCCCTATTCAAATCAATTACAATTTTATTATTCTAATAATAATCAAACTCTTAGAAAAATTAATAATATATATTCATTAAATAATAATTTATTTACAATTAATCCAGATTATCGTGATGATAATTATAATATAACAATATCAGCATATGACCCATATTTTACTTTAGAATTATCAGAAAACCAAATAAATAATGATTTAGAATTTAAGATAAGTGAAACACCACCAATAGAATTTAACTTTAGTAATAAATATTTAAATATTGTTAATTTAAGTAATCTTGGAAAAGAACAAATTATTTTTGATATTACTAATGATATAACATTTTATAGTGATTGTAACTATATTATTTCAACTATTAATGAAGATAGTTTTATGAGAGAAGCTTATTATGTAAATAATATTTATTCAAATGCTTTAATTAAAGATAATGATTTATTATATATAACTCCTGAATATCGTGATCAAAATTATAATATTGAGTATTCAATTTATATAAATGGTTATGAAGAACAAAATATTATTCGTAAATTTAATATTTCAGAATGTAATATACCAGATATACAATTTACAGATAATATTAATAGAGTTATTATTAGTACTGGATATAAAATTATTAATTTACAAAATCAATTCTCACCATATCCATTAAATACACAATTACAATTTGAAATATTATATGCATATGAAACTTATAATGAACTAGATTCTTTAGAATATTGTAATGAAATATTACATCTTACTGATATTTATCAAAATAGTAATCTTCGAGTTTTACCAAATGCATTACAATATGATAATTATAATATTCAACTTGCAATTAAAGCTACTGATCCATATTTTAATATTACAAATCCTAATTTAATTGTAACATTAACTGAAAAATTACCTATAATATTCAAAATAAGTAGAGAAGATTTTTATATTGGAAAAGAGCTTATATTAAATATAGATAATCTAACTAATCAAGAAATTGTTCATAATTTTAGTAATTTATATGTTAATTATTGTGAAACTAGTGTTGTTATAGTTCCACATGAAATAAATAGTAGAGATGCATTTTATCCACATAGAAATCAATTTAATACTATAAATAGTTATCAAATAGTTAATGATTTAGTTTATTTCTTACCAGAATATAGAAATACAATTTATTCAAATAAATTTAAAATTCATGCTGAAAATTATCCTGAATTTTATATTTTAATTAATTGTATTGTTTCTGAAAATAAAATATCAGATATTATTTACAATTCTACAGAAAGAAATAAAATTATTGGTAATAATATTGAATTTACAAATAGTCATCAAGTTACTTATAATATTTCTAATATATATAAAACATATCCATATTATGAAGAATTACAATTTTATTATAATGAACCTTTAGATGTTGTTTATAATCATAATATATTAAGTGTTGATAGTAATTTAAATCTTATATTTAATCCTAGATTACGAAAAAATAATTACAATTTATCCATTATTGCTAAAGATAAATTTACAGATTATGGAGATATTAGTGAAAATACTCAATTTTTAATTAATATTGATGAAAAACCACCATTAGAATTTATTAATATTAATACATCAATTGAAAGTAACTTTATTAATAATTTAACATATAATCAAGTTATATGTAATATTTATTGTAATGTTAAATTTTATACAGATCCTGATGTATCATTAAAAATATCCAATATTTATATCGAAGATGTAAGAAAAGCATTTTATAAAACGGGTGATGATATTAATGCTATCAATAGATTAGATGATTATAATATTTATATTAATCCAGAATTTCGTAATCAAACTTATATTGCTAATTTTATGTTATATATGGATACTTTTGAAGAAATATTTATTAATAAAATTTTTATTATTCAAGAAAATGAAATTATTCCAATACAATATCATACTACTGATTCCTTTCAAAATCTTAAATTATCACAAGAAACTATTCAATATAGTAATTTAATAGAATTATATCAATTTTATCCATTTTATAAACATTTACAATTTACTTGTAATATTACACCAGATATTACTAATGGAGCACATAATTATGATGTAAATATAGATAATTGTAATTTAACAATTGAAGCAAATTATCGAGGTTTAGATTACAATATTAATATTATAGCAATAGATAGTAATTTTAATATTTCTAATATTGAACATAATATCATTATTAATGAAAAACCGCCTATTGAATTTATTATTAATGATGTTAGTTATTTACTAAATTCAACTATTATATCTAATTTAACCAAAGAACAAATTACATGTAATATAAATGATTATGTTCAAAATAATATTTCTAATTTAGATTTATTATATATTAATAATGGAACTTTAGATAGTATAAGAGATGCTTATTACATTGATAATAAAAAAGTATTAACATTTGAAAATTCTAATATAATAATTAATCCAGAATATCGTAATCAAACTTATACATATAGTTTTGATATTTATTTAGATGGATATATTGATCAAAAAATTACATCACAATACATTATTACAGAATGTAATATACCAGAAATTAAATTTAAACACTTAAATGAACCTGATAAATTTACATTCTGTAATTTATCTAATAATACTTTTAATTATGAAGATTTAACTATATTTTATGATTATCCTTTTCAAAGTAATTTAAAAATTATTTTTAATAATGAAATCTTTGACAATCCTAGTTATAGTATTTATTTAAATACAGATTTGTATGCATTTAAAAATTTTGTTAATTATGCGAATTTTAGAAATATTACATATAAAACTATATTAACTGCATTTGATCCTAATTTTACAAATGATATTGAAATTAAATATAATAATTATTATTTATCAAATAATGATATAAACAATTGTAATTTAATTAATACTGATTTTAATTTTATATTTAATGAACTACCACCAATACAATTTAAAGATAATTTTATTACAACTACATCTAATTTAATAGTATTTAATGAACTAAGTAATCAAGTTATACCTTATAATTTACTAGATAATATTAAATTTAATGCAGATTATGAAACGATTACTTATGAAATGATCCATTATAATAATCCTAGAATTGCAAGATATTATGATGATTATAGATCTAATTCAATTTATTTTAATTCAACATCAAATATTATATTATATCCAGAATTTAGAAATGATGATTATTCTGTAGATTTTAAAGTATTAATTAATAATTATAATGAACAACCAACTATTTTAACAATACAAATTAATGAAATTAATATACCAGATATTATTTTTAAATATTCTAATCTGTCATATTCTAATTTATCTAATAATGATATACAATTACCATTTACCAATAGTTTAATTCAATATTATTCTGATTATCCATTTTATCAATATCTAGAATTCGATAAAATAATAACACCCACAAATGTTAATCAATATTCTAAAGATTATGATATTACAATTATAGATAAAAATATTACAATTAATGCGGATGTTCGTAATATGGATTATATAATAGAAATACAAGCATATGATCCTAAATTTACATATGATTCTGTATATAATTCTAGTATATTAACTAATAGTAATTTCCTTAATAATAAATTTCAAATATTATTATCAGAATTAGCACCAATTGAATTTATCGATGATCCTAAAGTTATTATATCTAATTTAACTGATATTTCAATAACATATGATTTATATTCCAATATTAAAATTAATCATCCTGATTATACATTTACAGATATTAGAATTGAACTTACAAATGATATTAATATAGGAAAAGGATATTATAATTATTTAGATGCATTTATTATAGATAATTCTATTCCTAATATTTTAAATATTCATCCTGAATATCGTAATAATAATTTTAATTTAATTTATCAATTATCTATTCCAAATTATTCTGGACAAAATATTTATAGAGAAATAGAATGGCATGAATGTAATATTCCAGAAATTATATTAATGGATAATATTAATGTTGAATTTTCTAATTTAAGTAATCAAGAAATCACTATATCAAACATTAAAGATAATGTTAATAGTTTATTTAACTTATTTACACACATATATTACGATAAATTACAATTTAATTATCAAATTACTAGTAATAAAACACCACTTTATCCATTTGATTATAATATAGATCCATTTTATGTTAAAACTAATTTTAGAGATATTAATTATGATATTAATGTAATTGTATCGGATTCTAATTTTAATTTAATCAATTCTAATTTAGTAATTACAATACATGAAATTCCACCCATTGAATTTAAATTTAATAGTATAATAAATATTCCATATTCCAATATTCAAATTATTAAAGATGTTTCTGATTTATTTATCAATAATACTTCTAGTAATATAATTATTGAAAAAATTGATAATGATTATACATACTATAATATTAGTAATAATCAAGTAATTATTGAATATGATCCATTATTTGCTGGATTATATCATGATATTCAATTAAAAGCATATAGTATTGATTATGAATATCAATCTAATATTTATACAATTCAATTAAAACTTGATGCTTTAGAATTAATATTTACTGATACTAGTTTCGAAATAATTGAAAATTATAATGATATTAAGACTATAAATATATTCGATTATATTCATGATTTTAAAAATAGTAAAGAACATAATTATTTATCTGTAACAATTACAGATAACAATTTACAAAATGTATATAGAAATAGACAATTTATAACATTTTATAGTGATACTATTTCTTCTATAACTGTTAATGTTAAAACTGAACTTACTGATTCTACAGCTACTTTCTATTATTCTAATCTTAAAAATCAATTTACAATTAATACAATTGAAAATACATTACAAGATGATTTACAATTTTTATTATTTAATGATACATCATTGATTACTATAGATACTGATATTGAAGTTAATAAATATATTTCAGTTAGTTCTAAATTATTAGTAGATATTAATCAAGATGAAATTGATACTACATTTTTAAATAATTTAAGTCAAACAATTGCTACAGAAATGAATATTGATCCAGAAACAGTTACAATTACTTTGTAGAAAAAAGAAAAATGTTTAATAAATAAATGACGGAATTAACAATAACTATTCAAGGTAATAAAACTAACCAAAATCCAGCATCTAAATTATTAGATTTTTCTGAAAATAACATTAATCCTAACTTTGTTGTATATACTACTAATCAAATTCGTAAATTAGCAGAAAATTCAAATAAAATTTACATTCAATTTCTTAAAAATGAAACTATTTTTATAGATTTATTTGATTACGTTTATCAATTTAAACAATTTGATAATATTGTTGTTAATAGTCCTTATAATAATTATAAAATTAATGATAATATTTTATCTTTATTTGGTTCTTATAGAAATAAAATATATAATATATCTGTTATTTTATATTCAAATACTTTAAACAAAACTGTTCCACTTGATATTGAAGTTACAGAACCTAAGTTAAATATCATTCGTCAAATCAGTTCTTTTTTTAAATTTAATATGGATATTTTTGAAAATCAAGAACAAGAAAATAATTTTCGTAAAAATTTTATTAATGAAATTTCTTTATCTACTCAAATTAATAAAGAATTATTTACTATTGATAATATTGAATTCGATATTGAAAATAATATCAGTAAAATAATTACTAAATTTACTATTAGAAATAATGATAAATATCCAATACCAACTCCTCATAATGTTCTTAGTGATATTAAATCACAACTTAAAAATCAAAATTCTCCAATTTATAAAGGATTTATTTCTAAATATTTATCAGATAATTCTGATGATATTACAATTACAAATGAAGATGATAATACATTATATATTGAATTAAATTCTAGTAATGAATATAAATATAATTTATCTAATTTATTTAAAATAAATAATTTAAATTATAGTATTAATTCTAATTTATATAATAATGCTTTAATTACAGATGATATATTAAATATAACTGGTAATTTCCGAGATGAAAATTATGATATTTTTATAGATATAGAAAATGATAATTTTAATAAACAAACTTTTAAATTAAAAATTAAAGAACCTAAAAAAGTATATTTGCCTGCAGAATTTGATTTAGAATTAGATATTAAGTTTAATGAAATTACAGAACAACATATAACTTTATTAAAACAAAATATTGCAGATTCTTTAAATATTGATCAACAATTTGTTTATATTAATTTTAATGATATTAAAACAAATCCTTTTAATTTTACATTAAATGAACTTGATAATACTGTTATTTTACCAATTACTATTAATCCTGATCCAAATAATAATTATATTCCTTTAAATAAAATTTTAGATTTAGAAAAACAATCTCTTGATTTAAATTCTAAATTTAATCAAGGAGAAATTACATCTAAATCTAGTTTTCAGATTAATCAAACATTACAAAATAAAATTAATAATCAAAATACTGTTTTTATAACATTAAATGATTCTGATATTAAATATTATAATTTATATAATTATTTTTCAAGTAATAATTTAACATTTCAATTAGAAGATAATAATAATTTTACAACAATTGATAATAGTAATTTAGTTTTAGAAGGTAAATTTCGTAATCAAACTTATGATATTTTAATAAAATCAAATGATAATCAAGAAATTAAATTTAATATAACTGAAACACAATTAAAAATATATAATCCTGTTAAAAATTCTGAAATTAAATTTAATATTAATTATAGTGATATTGGTGCTTTTGGAACTGATACATATTTAAATTTTCAATCTAATTTTATTGGTAATATTATTAGAATATTTAAAATTAATAAACAATCTATTATTATTAATAATATCTATGAAGATTATGATGGTAAAATTATTGTTAATTTTAATATTAATCCAGATCAAAATAGTGAATTTTCACCAACACAAATATTAGATAGATTAAATTCACAAATTAAAAATAATCATTCTGAATTACATAAAAATATTAAAAAAAATAAATTTCAAAATATATTTCAGGATAGTCAATTAATTATAAATGATAAAATACAAAATCAAATTAAAAATCCAAATACTATATATATAAAATTAGAAAATGATATACCATATTTGCTTAATTTAAATAATTATATTAAAATTAATAATACTGCACAATTATATAAAAATCCTTATAATTCTGCAACAATTGAAAATAATATAGTTACAATAAATGGTAATTTTAGAAATGAAACTTATATAATTAGTATTTTAATTCCATTGGATAATAACAAAAATAAAATAATTAATATTAATGTAGAAGAATCAGTTTCTATTAATATACCTGTTGTAAAAAAACAACTTAAATTTATTTTAACAAATAATAATTTAAGTCTTAATTTAATTGATTATTATATTGGTTCTAATTTAACTGATTTAGATTTTACAATTATTTCTAATCCATATAATAATATTGATATTATTAATAATATTTTAAATATTAAAGGAGAATATCGTAATATTAGTTATGATATTAAAGTTGCACCTACTAATTATTTAAATTCAATTTTAAATATTAAAATTAAAGAGTTAGCACCATTACCTGTTAAATTAATTAATGATTATTCTAATATTAAATTAACTGAATATAAACCATTAGTTTATGATTTATCCAAAATATTTTCTGGTAATGATTTAACTTATGAAATAGTAAATCCAAAAGATAATATTATATTAACAGATACAATAATTACAATTAATCATAGTAATAAGTTAGATTATGATAGTAATTATAACATTGAAGTTATAGCTAAAAATGAATCTTCAAAATTAAAATGGAATTTAACAATTAATGAAAGTAAGTTAGGATCATTATTAAATAAAAATAATAATGAATTTTATTATATTGATACTGATATTACAACTGTTAATAATATTTTTGATGATATTAATACAACTGTAACACATACAAATAATTATATAAATTTTATAAATAATAATTTTGAAATAACAGATATTGATAATTTCTTTAATAACAAATCATTAGTTAAAAAAACTTTTAATGCTAGTAATCAATATGAAACTAAAGATTTTGAATTTACTTTTATAAAAAAAGGTTATAATACAATTATATTAGAATTAGAAGAACCTACTGAACATATTTATGTGGAAAATGAATATGTAAATATAAACTTAGCAAATTATAAATTAAATGCAGAATATACTTTAATATATAATCCTTTTGAAATTCAAAACAATATTAAAATTGAAGAAAATATTTTAAAAATCAAAACAAATAATAATGGTATATATGATATTTTAGTTAATATAGATAATAAATTATATGTATTTCGTATATATGAACCATCTATTGATATATCAAAACATATAATAGATATATTTTAAAAATTATTTTATCAACAATCATTTAATAATATTATCATTTCTTTATACCATTTTATCAACAATCATTTAATAATATTATCATTTCTTTATACCATTTTATCACATAATAAATTATTTTTTACTAGAATACTTTTTATTATGTAAAATATTTCTACATTTTATATAATATTCTTTATCATAACTTGTTGAATCTATTGTTAAAGTATATTTTATTAATTTTCTAGCTATTTTATATGCATTATTTATTATTGGATCTTTTACTTCTATTGGTTCATTTAAAAATCTTTTTTTTGCATTATATCTTGCTGGATCCCAAATACTTCCATCTTTATTATAATGTTCTGTAGAAATTGTTTTACAAATTGGTCCTTTATCATCTTCCATTAACCATAGAATTGACCATGCAATTGCTTGTAAATCATAAGCACAATTATATCTTGAATTTCCTGATTCATGTTGTCTTATATCTGCACAATTTGGTGTTCCTTCTTGAGTATAATTTTCTACTTTATCATTATTTTTTTTGTCTAATTCATTTGCTAAACCAAAATCCATTAAAACTATATCTTTTAAATCTTCACTTTTAAACATAACATTTTCTGGTTTAACATCTCTATGTATAAACCCACAACAATGTAAAATATCTAAAATATTTATTAGTTGATCCATTAATTCTAAAACTTTATCCCAACGCATTTCATTATTTATAAATTTTGTATCTCTAAAAACATAATTCAAATCTTTCCAAAATAAATTAGTTATCATAAAATCTGTATCATCTTTTGTTACTTCAGACATTAATATTCTTGGAAAAGGATATTTTATATTATTATGTTCTGGATATATTTTTACATATTCATCCCATAATTTATTTAATATTCTTTTTTCTGTAAAAATCTGGAAACTACTTATTTTATATGGAGAAACTTTACAACATACTTTTTGACCTGGTATTATTAAATTATTATTATTTCCTTCCAATATTTTTACATTCTCTATTTCACATTTTACTATTAATGAATCCTCTTGTTTTGCAATTAATTCCAAAACATTTAAATTACATTGAATTGATGTATATTTTCTTAATATAACTTGTTTTCCTTTAAATGTAAATTTATAATTATTAAAATTTTGAAAATATTTTATCCATACTGCATTTAATACATTCTCTTGATATCTACTTAAGATATCAATTGATTTTTTTATATCTTCGGGAGATCTACTAATTGATTTAACTAAATAACCACTATACGGATGTATTATATTAATATTTGAACCATTTTCTTTTACAAATTTACTAATATCCTTAATTTTTTTTAAAGATGTTGGATAAAATAATTGTTCTTTTGAATAAGACTTAAATAAAGAATCTTTACTTTCATTACCTTTAAATAATTCAAAATCAAAATCTACCAATAAATTTATTATTTCTTCTTTATTATTTTTATAATATTCTGAATTATCTTTTTCAAGTTTTACAGCATGTTCAGCTAATTCTTTTTTTATAATTTTTAAATCTTTCATATGTTGTGATAAATCTACATAATAATTATCTGTTCTAAAATTATTATTAGGTGTTTTTATAGATAAAGAAAGATCTGTAGGTAAGCTATTATTTACTTTTTTATTTAATGAAATACTATTACTTTTACTTAAAGGATAACTACGTATTTTTTTATCTGATAAAGAATAACTACTATTTTTCTTTTTTAACATTTACTAATACATAATATATTTTTTTATAAATAATTATTTTTTAAAAAATCAACACTGTCTAAATATCACTCTCTAACAGATTATTCTTAAAAAGATCTTACTGTAAAAAAGATCATTCTTAAAAAAGATCTTTCTGAAAAAAGATCTTTCTGAAAAAAGATCACTCTTAAAAAGATCACTCTTAAAAAGATCTTCTTGTGAAAAAAGATCACTCTTAAAAAGATCTTTCTTAAATATTTTTTAAAATATAAAATTATCTTTATAAAATATTTTTTAAAATATAAAAATCTTTTTAAATCTTAAAAAGATCCCTCTGTGAAAAGTGATCACTCTTAAAAAGATCACTCTTAAAAAAGATCACTCTTAAAAAAGATCACTCTTAAAAAGATCACTTTGTGAAAAGTGATCACTCTTAAAAAGATCACTCTTAAAAAAGATCACTCTGAAAAAAGATCACTCTTAAAAAAGATCTTTCTTAAATATTTTTTAAAATATAAAATTCTTTTTAAATATAAAAATATTTTTTATAAAATATTTTTTAAAATATAAAAATCTTTTTAAATCTTAAAAAGATCACTCTTAAAAAGATCACTCTGAAAAAGATCACTCTGAAAAAGATCACTCTTAAAAAGATCACTCTTAAAAAAGATCACTCTTAAAAAAGATCACTCTTAAAAAGATCACTCTGTGAAAAGTGATCACTCTTAAAAAGATCTTTTTATAAATATAAAATTATTTTTATAAATTAAAATTATTTAAATATAATATTTTTTAAATTATAAAATATTTTTTTAAATTTTAAAAAGATCTTTCTGTGAAAAAAGATCTTTCTGTGAAAAGTGATCACTCTTAAAAAGATCTTTTTATAAATATAAAATTATTTTTATAAATTAAAATTATTTAAATATAATATTTTTTAAATTATAAAATATTTTTTAAATCTTAAAAAGATCACTCTTAAAAAGATCACTCTTAAAAAGATCTTTCTGTAAAAAGTGATCACTCTTAAAAAGATCACTCTGTGAAAAGATCACTCTGAAAAAAGATCACTCTGAAAAAGATCACTCTGAAAAAGATCACTCTTAAAAAGATCACTCTTAAAAAGATCACTCTTAAAAAGATCTTTCTTAAATATTTTTTAAAATATAAAATTCTTTTTAAATATAAAAATATTTTTTATAAAATATTTTTTAAAATATAAAAATCTTTTTAAATCTTAAAAAGATCACTCTTAAAAAAGATCACTCTTAAATATTTTTTAAAATATAAAATTCTTTTTAAATATAAAAATATTTTTTATAAAATATTTTTTAAAATATAAAAATCTTTTTAAATCTTAAAAAGATCAC